>Ga0265325_10000074_pt1 | contig 69917 bp, 65 predicted proteins | sample 41420metaG_FD_202090 | JGI IMG/M metagenome (GOLD analysis project Ga0265325, IMG submission 202090) | Rhizosphere microbial communities from Carex aquatilis grown in University of Washington, Seatle, WA, United States - 4-14-20 metaG | ecosystem: Host-associated > Plants > Roots > Rhizosphere...
TCCCAGAGCGCCTTGGCGAAGTCTGTCTTGACGAGACCAGGCGCAATGCAATTCACCCGGATATTGTCCGGCCCGAATTCCAGCGCGAGATTGCGCGCGAGCTGCAGGTCGGCCGCCTTTGAGATGGCATAGGCGCCAAGGAGGCTGCTCCCCCGCAGCCCTCCAGTCGACGAGATGATGATGACTGCGCCGTCGCGTCGCGCTTTCATCTCGGGCGCCACCATCTGAATCAGCCAGTGGTTCGAGACGATGTTGTTGTTCAGAACTTTGCGGAATGCGTCGTCGCTGATCCCGGCCATCGGGCCGTAGTACGGATTGGAGGCCGCGTTGCAGACGAGCACATCGATCTTGCCGAAGGCGCTGCGCGTTCGATCGACCAACAGCTGCAGGTCATCCTTGGAGGAAATATTCGCCGCGACCGCAATGGCCGCGCCGGGATGCCGCGCGTTGATCTGGGCGGCCACGTCCTCACAGGGGCCCGCCTTGCGCGACGAGATGACGACCTTGGCGCCGTGCTCCGCTAGGCGTTCGGCAATGGCCTTGCCGATCCCGCGCGAAGACCCTGTGACGACCGCGACCTTGCCTTCCATGTCGAACAGACTCATCTCTTCTCTCCTTTCCAATTTCATGCCGTTGTCGCGCGAGTCTCAGGGCACCATCAGCACCCGTCCCACGGCTTTGCGACTCTCGATGTAGGCGTGGGCTTCAGCCGCTTGTGACAGCGGAAAGACCCTGTCGATCAAGACCTCGATCTCGCCAGCCGCAGCTTCGTCGATCAGCCGCTGAATGTTGTCGTAGGCACGGCTGCCGCGCGCGAGTTCGGCGGTGAGATAGACTCCTTGAAGAACCTGGTTGCCGCCCATCAAGAGCATGGCGTCGATCTTCATGCCTTCCCGTCCCGCGCCGCCCACAAGACAGACACGGCCGCGATATCCCAGGGAGCGGATCGAGCTCTCTAGGGTCGATCCGCCAATCGGATCGACCACGAGATTGACGCCCTTCTTGTCGGTGAGGCGCATGACCTCCTTCGCGACATCATGGGTCGCGTAGTTGATGCCGTGATCCATCCCAAGGCGCCGGAGCTTCTCAAGCCGCTCGTCGCTGGAAGCTGTCGCCAGAACGGTGGCGCCCGCACGCTTGGCCAGTTGTATGGCCGCCACGCCGACACCGCTGGCGCCGGCCTGTATCAGTACGGTTTGCCCGGCTTTGAGATGGCCGAACTCGAACAGGCAATCATCGGCTGTACCGAAGGCAACCGGCATCACTGATGCCTTGCCGACGTCGAAGCCGGCAGGGATGTGCCAGGCGGCTCTGGCCGGAACCGATCGTAGCTCCGCGTGAGAACCATAGGCGCTGCAGGTCGCGACCTTATCGCCGACTTTGAAACCGGTGACGTCCGCGCCGACCTCAATCACTTCGCCGCCAGCTTGATAACCGACGATGTGTGGCCGTGTGGCCAATGGGCCCGCAAAGCGATTCAAGACATCGCCGCCCTCGATGCTGATGGCCTCAACGCGCACCAAAACGCCCTTGGGATGGCAAACCGGATTCGGAACGTCCTCATATTTGAGTACGCTGGGATCGCCGTTTTCGTAATAGACCGCCGCTTTCATGGTGAGCTTCCTTCTCTGCTTTGGTTGGTATTGACGAAATCAGGTCCGATGCGATCACGCCATAAGGTCGACAAAGATGACGCCTCCTACGCGAGCGAGCCCGTGAGCGACGCGCGTTGCGAGATTTCGATCCAGTTGCCGTCGGGATCGAGCACCATGGAGATGCGGGCGGTTGTGCCGAGCGTCGTCGGCTCCATCCCTGCGCGTCCACCGTGGCGCACGATGTGTGCGTGTTCCACATCGGTCTTGAAGACCTGGAAGGTGATATAGCGCCAGCCCTTTCCGGTGGCCGGCGAATCAACCGGCGCGTCCGCAGATGCTTCGAGCAGCAGCATCGTCTCGCCGGCCCGAAAGATTCCCGACGCGGTTTCTTCGAGGCCCAGCGCCTCGGTGTAGAATTGGCGGTGTGCGGCGAGGTCGCGCACCTTCAACCGGATTGCGATCTGCGCGATGCCCCATGCGCCTTTCGGGATTAATGTCACCGCATTGCCGTCGGGGTCGTGCAGCGGCCGCGCGGCGGCGAGTCCATCGCGTGCAATCAGCAATTCGACATAGCCCGTCGGTAGCGTCTCGGGCAGCGGTTCGTAGTGACTATTGATCTTGAGCACCGAACCGTTGATGTCATGGCGATGCTGCTTCACGCCGCGGCGGATCGGCAGTGTGTGATCGAAAACAGCGCCCACGTCGTTCCGCCAGAAGGCAAGCATGGCGTCCAGATTGTTCGTGTTCAGCCCGATATCGACGCATGGCTTGGCGAGATTCACGCGGGAGATCCTCGTCGGCGTATCTGCAGGAGTTGTTGGCAATCAACGTATTGGCGAATGTGCTGCGCCCAGGTCCGTCAACTGCCAGCTCGGCGCGCGACCAATACTTTCGTCCAGAGCAGCGCGCTGGTTGCGAGAATGAGAGCCAGTGCAACCGGGTGAAACGCGGGCGGTGTCACGCCAGCCCGAATAAGTATCGCCATGTCGAAGATCGCCAGCGCTGCGGTGAGACTGACCAAGATGGCAAGGGACTTCCATTGACGTAGGACAAGGAAAATGAGGGCGGCGGCGATGATCACGAGATTGCGCGAGGCGAATACCCGATAGAATAACGCGCCGGCAGAGTCGGAAACCGCAACGCCGTAGCCCGCCGAGGCCTTGTACGGATCGATGATGCCAAGGACGGAGGCGAAGGCCAGCACAGCCAGAAACACCACCGTCAGCAAGACGGCCAACAACGTCACGATTCTCATCACGTTCGTCCCTTCACAAGCACGCTCGGCCGATATGTATGCCAGCCGACATAGTATGATGACCTACATAGAGATTTGCAATGTGCATTCCGGCGGCCAGAGGGGCTTATCGCTCTTCCGTCTTCCGACCGATCCCCCCGTTGGCAGATGAGTGGCCAGGCACTGCGCGCCCGCGCTTCGCGCGCCGGGCTCTCGTGAACCGAGCCCGCGAAGAAGCGGTCTCGGCCCTGCGGGCTTCGATCCCTGACGCAAGAATATAGAGACGCCGCGCTGCCGCGCGCCGGCTTTGTTCAAATGCAATTCCCCTCCGCGGTGCGGGCGGCGCTCCCTTCTAGGCCCGCCGCGGCGTGCCGCAACCCGCTACGCGGGTCTTCCGCTTCGCTCCAGCCCTTCGGGTGCGCCCCGCCTCTGACGGCGGGCCTCTCCGGTCGAAGACGCCGCCCACCCCGCTTCCGGGGAATTGCGCGCGCGAGATCGGAGCAGGAGGCACCTTATGAGCCAGACCCACCAGCAGCCCGCCAGCGGCACGAGCCGCGTTTCCCTCTATGAAGAAGTTACCGACCGCATCGTCCGCGAACTGGAACAGGGGTGCGTACCTTGGGTGCGGCCTTGGGCATCCTCCGGCGTGTCGCTTGGCCTACCGCGCAGCGCCGCAACCCGCAAGTTCTATTCGGGGATCAATGTTCTCATCCTGTGGGATGCCGTCATCAAGCGCGGCTTTGCCAGCCAAGAATGGCTGACCTTCCGCCAAGCCTTGAGCCTCGGCGGCCATGTTCGGAAAGGCGAGCGCGGTACGGCCATCTGTTATGCCGACCGCTTCATTCCGAAGAGGGAACAGGAACGCGCTCGCGATACCGGCGACGCGCCGAATGCTGTCCCGTTTCTCAAACGCTTCATCGTGTTCAATGTCGAGCAGTGCGACGGCTTGCCCCCGCATATCGTTGCCGCGCCGAAACCCGTTGCACCGTCCGAGCTATCGCCGGAAGCGGAAGCATTGATCGTCGCGACGGCGGCGAAGTTTGTCGAGGGCGGCGGCGAGGCGTTCTATCATCGCGGCGAGGACTTCATCCGGCTTCCCTACCGCGAGACATTCCTCTCGCCTGCCGATTACTATTGCACCGCGCTGCATGAGCTTGGGCACTGGACGGCGCACCCCGCGCGCCTCAACCGCGATCTGCAACACCGTTTCGGCTCATCGGCCTATGCGCGCGAAGAACTCATTGCGGAACTGACCAGCGCCTTCCTCTGCGCGCATCTGAACATCGTCCCGCAAGTCCGCCATGCGGATTACCTCGGCCACTGGCTGCAAATCCTCAAAGAGGATTGCCGCGCGATCTTTCACGCGACCAGCCAAGCCAGCAAGGCGACCGACTTCATCCTCGCGTTCCAGCAATCCCGCGAGGCCGAGATTCCGACTGCCGAGGCAGCGGAATAGGTGCATCCCGCACCGCCCGGCCTCGTCACGATCTCGAATGACGGACGAGGCCGTTCACTCCCCCAAGGAGCAATCACAATGGAACTGGCACACATCGAGTTCAGCAAGCTCAAAATCTCCAAGACCAACATGCGCTATCGCGATCCGCCGCCGGATGTCTCCGACATCCTGCCGTCGATCCGCATCAAGGGCGTTCTGCAGCCTCTCATCGTGCGGCCCGAAGACGGCAAGTTCGGCATCGTGGCCGGACGGCGGCGCTGGTTTTCCTTGAAGGCCGTCAAGGAGAAGATGGGCGAAGTCGCCGCCCCGCCTTGTGCCATCATGGCGGAAGGCGACGACGCCGAAGCCATCGAGGCGTCGCTGCTGGAGAATGTCGCGCGCCGCGATGCCGATCCGATGCGCGAATACGAAACCTTCGTGCGGCTCATCAAGGAAGGCCGCACGGTAGACGGCATCGCCGCCACCTTCGGCATGACCAAGGGCCAAGTGAACCAGCGGCTGGCGCTCGGCAATCTGTTGCCCAAGATCAGGGATGCTTATCGCGCCGAGGAAATAGACGACGAGACGGTGCGCCATCTGACGATGGCGTCGCCCACGCAGCAGCGCAAATGGCTTCGGCTGTTGAACGACCCGCATCAGCACGCGCCGCGTGGCTGGCAGTTGAAGCAATGGCTGTTCGGCGGACAGCAGATCGCCACCAGCCATGCGCTGTTCAAGCTGGCGGACTACACCGGCCAGACGGTCGAGGATTTGTTCGGCGAGGACAGCTATTTCGCCGACGCGGACCTGTTCTGGGCGTTGCAGAACCGCGCCATCGCGGACAAGCGCGAGGCGCTTCTCAAGTCCGGGTGGAGTGCCGTCGATATCCTCGAAGTGGGCCAGCGCTTCCAGCAATACGAGCATGTGAAGGTGCCCAAGAAGAAAGGCGGCAAGGTGTTCGTCGCCGTCAGCCATGACGGTGCCGTTGAAATCTTCGACGGCTGGCTGTCGCAGAAGGAAGCCAAAAAGCTCGCCAAGGCCGAGGAACGCGAAAGCGGAAAATCCGAAAAAACGCCGCGCGCCAACAGTGGTCCAGTGATGACGCAGGCCCTCGAAAACTATGTGGACCTGCATCGCCATCTGGTTGTCCGTCAGGCGCTCATCGCGCATCCGGGGGCCGCCTTCCGGCTCGCGGTCGCGCATATGGCGGCGTCCTCCGGAAATTGGAGCGTCAAGCGCGATCCCCAGACGACCCGCAATCCGGCCATCCGCGCGAGCATCGAGGCCAGTCCGGCGCAGGCGGCATTCGCCGCCGAAGAACAGGCCGTGTTCGCCTTGCTCGGCTGGGCGCAAGAGGACGATGCGGACGAAACCTTCATCGTCCGCCGCCAGACGGCGGACGTGTTTGCGCATCTGGCGATCCTCAATGACGGAGACGTGATGCGGGTCGCGGCCTTCTTCATGGCGCGTAGCCTGCAATCGGGCAGCGACGCGGTGGAGGAAGTCGGAACGCGGCTGGCGGTGGACGCGCGCACCACTTGGCAGCCGGACGATGCGTTCTTCGACCTCATCCGCGACCGCGCCACGGTCAACGCCATCGTGTCCGATGTCGCGGGCGAGGCCGTCGCAAAGGCCAACGTTGCCGAAAAGGCCAAGACCCAGAAGCAGATCGTGCGCGACTGTCTCGCGGGCGCGAATGGCCGACCCAAGGTCACGGACTGGCTTCCGGGCTGGCTGGAATTCCCGGCGCGCGGGGTTGGGCAAGGTGCTTCCATTGTACCGCAAGTGGAAGCCGAAAGTGACCCGATGCAAATGGCGGCCGAATAGCGATCTCAATCCCTGTGCTAGGCGGCGGAGCAATCCGCCGCCTCTTCTTATGAGGCAACGCGCGAAAACAGGGCGTCCGGTCCGAAGTGGGTTTCACCCATAGCGTGGCCGAGTTCATGCAACGACGGATGATCGTCATATTGGAGCTGGCGATGCTCGCCGCGTCGAAATTCGTCGGTGATCTCCGGCTTTTCGCGTCTGTAGAAAAGGAAGCGTTCCGAATAGACCTGGACGATATCGTTCATCGCCTTAACCTCTTCCGGGCGCAACGTCATCGCAAACGCCTTGGGGAAACTCCGATAGGCCATCGGTTTGACATAGTAGACAGCGATTTCCGGCGTGACCGGAATCAAAAAGCGCGGATTATGCGGCGCAGCGGCGCTGCTGGTGAAATTGTGCAGAAATCCGTCGCCAAAGATGAACTCAAGGCCGGCGCTGCTCATCACAAGAAACTTGCCGCCCGACGCGATGGCGTCGCGAAATGTCTTCTGGCAGTTCCGCATGTTCATCGCGATCAGCGACTTGTCGGCTGTGGGGTCTGGCATACCGAAACGCGCGCGATAGTGCTCGGTGGTCAGCCGGATGCAAAATCGAAAGCGCGGGCTTCGAACGATGAGCGACGCCATGCAATCCGCCAGCTTGTTGTGCTGCTCGGTCGATAGCGACAGCGGCGACAGCCGCTTGTCGAAAGTACCGGACGTGGGACCGTCGGCGCACGCGACCTCGCCGAGCCAGGCAATCAGAGCGCCAAAGTTGCTGTCTGCCGAGCCGAACACCCCTTCAAAAGATTCGTCCCAGACGGTGGGGTTCTTCGCCAGCTTGATCGTGTGCGCATTGCGGATGGCCCCGAATTGGCCGGGCAACGAGCGCACCACATTTCCATCCGGCGTCATCATATAGGCGTGACCGTCGGCGTCCGCCCAGAAGCGGGACACGCATTCCGGCCACCAGTGATGCAATTCATTCCGCAAGGACTTCATTGTCGGATTATCGCAGATTTCAGCGTCGCCTCATGCAAATCCCGCACGGAACCCGCTCAAAAGCCGTGGATGAAAGGTGTTAGTCTGACGCCCGAAAGGATTGCTCGGTGCCGTTCAAGATATTCCTGTCCTCGGTCTACATGGACTCGCCGAAAAAGGGTGACGAGCATCATCTCACCATTCGCCGCCGGTTGTGGGAGTACGGCCAAACACATCATAGCTTGACCGTTTGGGTCGCAGAATACGCGGCCAAGGGTTTGGACACCGCGTCGTGGTTCGAGATCGCCGACACCTGTATCGACAATCTCCGCGATAGCGATGTGTTTATCGCGCTTCTCTATCGGCGCGGCGGCAATCCGATATGGCTGAATGAAGCGTCTGGGGCCACCACTGCAAGCTATTTTGAATTGGAATTGCTTCATGCCTCACTGCTGGGGAAGCCCGCCTTCTTTTTCACAATTGACGGCTATGAGCCAGAGGCGGCGCTTGCACAGCTTATCGATCTTGTTCGTCTTTCGACGGCGCCATCGCAATGGTCGCGCGGAACGGAACGTGAGATCGAAAACCTGATCGAAGATATTGCGGCGCATATGGCGGCGGTACGCGACGCTGGCCTAACCGTGAATCGGTTTACCGATGCTGTTTCGGACCTACGCTCGTTTGCCGAGGTCGAGACCGAGATTGCCTCGACGCGTGTCAGCTTTATGCACGGTCTTGAACCTGTTGATCATACAGCATTCTCCCTCGCGCGCGTCGATCTCCTGCTCGCAGCATTATTCGAAGATGGTCCTAGTCGCGCAAAAAACATGGCAGCACGGCTAAGTCGTGCCTGGATGGCGATGCGAGAACTCGCCAAAGTCGACACGCGCGAGATTGATGGGGATATCGCGCAGCGGTGGGTGACGGCGAGCGCTGCGTGGCCAAGTCCCGCGTCGTGGTTGAAGATGCACGGGCCGTTGCGTGCAGGCGTTCTTGCAGGCCTTCAGTCGCAGCAAGAACTGCGGCAGCGCGGGTTTCTCGCAGATCAGGCATTTCCCTTTGGCGCATATGCTAGCGAGGCGTACTCGATCGCAAAGATATCGCAGACACGGCGCTGGCAAGTGCGCCGTCTGAAAGCTGCTGCCGTTCTTGCGCAGCGCCATGCGGAAACGCACAGCGCCAATCCATCGGGAGCACTCGCAATTAAAGCGAGTGCAACCTTGCAACTGGCACGACTGGGGCGGCCTTGGCTGGCATTCGACGCACTGGCGGATTATCGCTCCGCTCTAGCAATTCGCGAGCGGCTCGGCGCGTCGAATTTCGCCATTGGGGAGGCGATGACGGAATGGGCCTTTGCTGAATATCAGGTTGGACGCGTGCTTTTTTGGAAACGGCAGCAGGCCTTGGCGCGCCTTGCCGAGGGCGTTCGTCTATTGGAGTCGGATGATCCCTTAGGCCACGCCGGTTTCGTCATTCGGGCCAAAGATAAGTTCGCCACAGTTCTGCGTGCAGATGGTCAGAACGCAGCCGCAGAGGCACAAATACGGGAGGCCGATGAGCTTGCCCGGGCATCTGGCATACCGCGGGCGCTGTAACGGGAAGCTCATTTCGTGGGTTGCTCGTGCATCGGCGCGCCCCGCGCGCGGGTTGCGCACTGGGGTCCTTCATCGTCGCGTGCTGTCTCACAGGCGGCAATGCACGTCAGTCGCGCTGGTCGGCGGCGCGGCCCAGATTGGCGTGACTTCATCGCCAGCGGATTCGGCTTCGGCGCTCCCATTCCCGTCCCGGCTTTCGCCTTTTCACCCGCTCAGACTCTCCGGGCGTAGCGCGAACAAGCTGGTTCTCGCCATTCGTGGTGTTGCGGATATCGATAGCGTCGCTTGAAAAACGGAGCGTCGCGGCTGGCCTTGCGGCAGCGTCTGGACTGGTGTGACCGAAGCTTGCGGCATGTCTCCGTCGCGCTTTCGTGGCCATTTTCCCTTGCTCGTGGCGTAAGACCTATGGGCGGGGCCGGGCTTCCGAAACCGTCGCTGTCGAGTTTTTTCCCCGCCGTGCTCGCCCCTTCGGTGCTTGCGCGCGGCTCCTCGCGGACGCTTCGCTTCAAAAAACCCCTCCGCTCCGGTCCTCCGCTGCGCTGCGGCCCAAGAGGGTTCGTAAGCCCGTCCTTCCGCCCATGAACGGTCCGCCATCGCAAGGGAGAATGGTCTCCCGAGCAACTATGGAGACAACAATGCCTGCTATCGGTCACGTCACGAAGTCCAAGGACGGAAAGTCGTACAAGGGCCAGCTCAAGACGCTCTCGTTCCGCGCCCCCATCGACATCCTTCCGAACACCACGAAGAACGGCGACAACCAGCCCGACTTTCGCGTCTACAGCCAGGCCGTCGAGGTTGGCGCTGGCTGGACCAAGACCGGCGAAAGCTCCGGCAAGGACTATGTGAGCCTGAGCCTTTCCGACCCCGCTTTCGGGCCGAAGAAGCTCTACGCCAATCTGGGCCGCGCCGCCGGTCAGGACGACGAGAGTGTGTTCGCCGTCATCTGGAATCCCGCCGACTGACGCCGCCGGACGCCCCGCGCGCAACCCGCGCGCGGGGCTCCGCGTGTATCACGACGATCTGCGCTCTTGTGCCGTGGCGAATCTGCACGACTCGCGTTTTCGCCCGCTCCGCAACGACGGTCTTACCTTTAGCGTCGTCGATGGGGGCGCGACGCTCCTGTCGTGCTCCTCGCCAGGAAACAGCGAGGTATCATGGACAACGATCACTCTCTCCCAAACGGCGATTCCGCTCAATTTTCTCAGGGGTTGCCGCGTCTTCGTTTCAAGAGTCCGTTTCTGAACACACGCCAAGCCGGCGACTACATCGGCCTTTCCGGACGCACGCTCGAGAAGATGCGCTGCAACGGATGCGGGCCGGAATACCGCAAGCACGGACGCTACGTCCGCTACCATATAGACGCCCTGGACGCTTGGTCCGTTGCGCACACACAGCATTCGACTGCCGATGTTCGGGGCAGCGAATGACCGCTTCTCTCCATCAACGACACGTCCGCAGTCCAATCCTGTTTGGGCTGATTGGACTGTCGCTGATTGGTGGAGCGGCACTCCGCGACGCAATTCCGCGCTTGGTTTGGAACGCAAGCGCCAGCGCGCCGCTCGGCCTATACGCGCTCAACACCGATAAACCCTTGCGCGGTGATTTTGTGTTGGTACGACCCCCTCCTGCCATCCGCGATCTTGCGGCGGAACGCGGCTATCTCCCTGCGAACGTGCCCATGGTCAAGCGCATCGCCGCTTCAAATGGCGACCGCGTTTGCGCCCGCGGCACCACGATCTTCATCGATCAGATCGCGGTTGCCACGAGGCTGGCGCGTGATCGCAGACAACGCTCGCTCCCGGTCTGGTCCGGTTGCCGACACCTCGGTCAAGGCGACGTTTTTCTGCTGATGGCGCGAATACCGGACTCGTTTGACGGCCGGTATTTCGGGGTCACGCAGCGCACATCCATCATCGGAAAGCTGGTGCCGCTATGGACAGATTGAAGCTGCTTGTGTCGTGCGTTGCCTGTGTTCTTGGGCCGGTCGCCTCTGCCACCGCCGCGCCGACAGGGCAGGAGATGCTTCCAAACCTCGCGCAATGGCAGTCCATCATCACGGACGCCGCGCAACAGTTCGGCATTCCTGACACGTGGATTCGTGGCGTCATGCGCGCGGAAAGTGGCGGCCGCACGCGTCTCAACGGAAAGCCAATCACTTCACCCAAGGGCGCGATGGGGCTAATGCAGATCATGCCCAACACCTATCGAACGTTGCGCATCCAATATGGTCTTGGCGACAATGCTTATGATCCACGCGACAACATTTTCGCGGGCGCGGCATACTTGCGCCAGATGTACGACCGCTACGGCTATCCATCGCTGTTCGCGGCATACAACGCCGGACCGAAGCGCCTCGACGACTTTCTTTTGCACGGACAATCGCTACCGAGCGAGACGCTGAACTATGTCGCGAGCATCGTTCCTGGTGCCGACCTCGCGCTTTCTGGTGCAGGAAGCGCGGAGCCGATTGCGGCATCCACTCCATCGGTAGATAGGCAATCGACGCAAAATTCCGCCTCAGGGAACGCGCTTTTCTTCATTCGAAACGATGCTGAAACGGCGCCCGCAACAGCACATTCCGACGGTCCGGCAGCTCCATTTTCATCGACGAACAATGCCGCGTTGTTCGTTCCTCTCGCGGCAAGCTCCCAGTAGCAATCGCACATCATCGCAAGTGAGCGCAGGTGAAGGACGGCTTCATGCAACAGGACGCGGAAGGGCAAGATAAAAGACGGCACCATCGGCGCCTAAGTTGTTGTCTGCACATCCAAATGTGTGGTGCCAACGCCGTCGCGCCGGCACCAATACGGCACCACGTGCGACTTGCGCGCTTTCAGACGGCGCGGGCGAGCGCATGAACTTCGACGACGAATTCGAACCAAAGCTCGGGAAGATCCGGCACGGCGGCAGCAAGACCGGGCGGCGCTATCTGCAACGGGTGCTGCAGGCCGCAACGCTGGCCGGCAAGAGCCGCCCCGGAAGGAAATTCCACGGCAACCGCATCGGCCGCGGCGCCGGTGTCGGCCGTGTGTTGTCAGAACGCGACCGCTATGCCGCCTTCCGAGCGCGCCGTGTGATCGTCAAATCGCGCGTGATTCGACTGAAAGGTACAGGCATCAAAGCGGCAGCGCAGCATCTGCGATATATCCAGCGAGATGGCGTCACGCGGGATGGTCAGGCCGGACAGCTCTACGATGCCAGTAATGATCGCACCGAGAGCAAGGAGTTCCTCGGCCGCTGCGGCGATGACCGCCACCAGTTCCGGATCATCGTTTCAGCGGAAGACGGTGCGGAGTACGACGATCTCAAGCCGGTCACGCGGCGGTTGATGCAACAGATGGAGGAAGACCTCGGCACCAAGCTCGATTGGGTTGCCGTCGACCACTTCAACACCGGACATCCCCATAAGCACATCCTATTGCGTGGCAAGGATGACCGGGGGAAAGACCTTGTCATCGCGCGCGACTACATGGCCGAAGGCATGCGCGAGCGCGCCGCTGAGATCGTATCCCTCGATCTTGGGCCGAAGTCGGATCGCCAAATCGAGGACAGCCTGAGAGGTGAAGTGGAGCAGGAGCGGTTGACGAGCTTGGACCGCGAGCTGATACGGCGCGCGGATGAGGATCGTATCGTGGGACCGGAAGCGGGCACGCGAGACGCTTTCCGCCAAACCCTGAGAACTGGGCGCTTGCAGAAACTGAAGCGGCTCGGGCTTGCCGAGGAGCTGGACCCGGGACGTTGGCAGCTCGCGGACGGCATTGAGACGACGCTGCGCCGGATGGGTGAGCGCGGCGACATAATCAAAACTTTGCATCGTGAACTCTCCGCTGCCGGTCTGGCGCGGGCGACGAGCGACTATGTGATCTTCGATGCAGGCGAGACTGAAGCCAAACCTCTGATCGGACGCCTGGCTGCACGTGGATTGTCGGACGAACTCAATGATCGGCACTACGCGATTGTCGATGGCTTGGATGGCCGCGTGCACTACGTAGAACTCGGAGACGCACGTGATGACTTTCCTGTGGGATCGATTGTGCAAGTACAGAGCCGCATCGCGGCGCCGAGGGAGGTCGACCGGACAGTCGCACGTATTGCCGAACAAAACGGTGGCCGTTACAGCGTCGAGCTGCACCGGCAAGCGGATCCCGCTGCCTCGCGCGAATTCGTGCAAGCGCATGTCCGACGTCTGGAGGCGATGCGACGTCTCACGGGCGCGGCCGAACGGGAGGCCGACGGCTCTTGGAAGATCGCATCGGATCACCTCGCGAAGGCGGCTACTTTTGAGCGCGATCAATCCGGTAAGACGCCGGTAACTGTCGAACTTATTTCGCGGGCGCTGTTGCAACAGCAGATCGGTGCGGAGGGCGCGACATGGCTTGACCGGACACTGGCTGGCGGTCGCGATGTGGAGATTCGCGACTCCGGCTTCGGGCATGAAGCCCAGGCTGCGCTATCACGGCGCCGGCAATGGCTGATCGCGGAGGGCTTTGCAGAAGCCATGGGTGATCGGACGGTCTATCGAGCGGACACGCTAACAGCGTTGGCCCGGCGTGAGCTCGCCAAGGCAGGCGGCAAAATTGCGCGTGAGACCGGCCTCACCTACGCCGAAGCCGGCGGGAAGATTGAGGGTACTTATCGGCGCTCCATCGAACTGACGAGCGGGAAGTACGCGGTGATCGAGAAGAGCCGGGAATTCACACTTGTGCCATGGCGCCCAGCGCTGGAGCGCTACGTTGGCAAAGTCGTCGCCGGCCTCAAACGGGGCGACTCGATATCTTGGTCGCTTGGGCGGCAGCGTGGCCCCGGAATTTGATGAGATCGCGATGGCCGCTTGCGTCGCGGTGGTCCCAAGAACCTTCTTCCTCCAAGGCGGGAGTTGACGTGGAACTCGGGAATCTGATACGAGGCCATAGAAATAATATGACCTCAGTACGAAATGGATCTGACCCCCGAGCAAGTGAAGGCTGGCAGGGCACTGTTGGCTTGGTCACAGCAAGAGCTGGCCGAACAAGCGCGCGTGGCCAATTCGACCGTTGCCGATTTTGAACGGGGGTCGCGTACCCCGGTTGCGAACAACGCGCAGGCCATCCGCGAGGCGCTGGAGGCCCAGGGTCTGAAGTTCATGGCCGGAGGCGTGGTGGCCCAAGCGCTGCTGCCCCCGGTCCCGCCGGCCTTGAAGCCTGGCGCGCTAATGCGGTGGGTAACCGCCACGCACTTGGCAGAATGGGCGGCGCGGCGGGTTGCGCAGGGCACGTTTCCCGAATTGGTCAGTCGCTTGATCTACGCGACCGTCGGTCCCGCTGCGTCGCTGCTGTTTCCCTCCGACGAAAGCGTACAGCACAGCGGCTGGGATGGCATATGCACCATCGCTCAAGGTGCCTCGCCGATCCCGGCTGGTGTGTCAGGGTGGGAGCTTGGGGCGCAGCGCACAGGCATCAAAGGCAAAGCCGATAGCGATTACGAGAACAGGACGCGTGATCCATTGGGTCTGGATCCGAAATCAACGGTCTTTGTGTTTGTCACCCCCAACCGCTTCGCTAACAAAGCTGCTTGGGAGAAGGCCAAGCGTGCCGAAGGAATTTGGCGCGATGTCCGCGTTATAGATGCTGACATCTTGGTGCACTGGCTCGAGACTTGCCCCGCCGTCGCGCAGTGGCTTGCGGAGAAGATGAACCGCCGGCCACGCGGCCTGCGGAGTCTGCATGAGGTATGGGAGGAATGGAGCCTTGCGACTAAACCCGCCCTGACATCCGAAATCATCCTCACGGATCGCGACAGTGAATCGACAGCGATTCTCAAATGGCTGAAGGGTCCGCCAAACGCCTTTTCATTGAAGGCGGAAGCACCGGACGAGGCGATTGCTTTCTTGCACGCGAGCATCGCGCGTCTTCCCGCGAACTATCGTCTCTACTACGAGAGCAGGTGCGTCGTCGCCGCCGACGCCGACGTCGCCCGCGATCTCGTCGGGTTGGGTACACCGCTCATCATCGTAATGACCGGAGGAAACGCCGGTCTTCAGCAACGGTTGGTCGACGACGGGCATCACGTATTCGCCGTCGCTACCGATGACGCTGAGGGATTGGGAGCTCGAAAGCTTCCGCGGCCCTGGCGGTTCAATCTGCGCATGGCGCTAGGCGCTGCCGGCGTAAGCGAAGAGGATGCTTATCGTCTTTCCAGGGCATCGGGTCGTAGTCTCTCCGTATTGCGCCGCTTGATGCCGCCAGCGCTCAACAAGACGCCGGCATGGGCTGTGTCGAGCGTCGAACTGAATGCGGCGATGCTGGCCGGTGGCTGGAACGAGAACTCGGCTATCGACCGTAAAATCGTGTCGCTTCTGGCGGACAAGCCCTACAAGGACGTAGAGGCGGTTCTCAGTCCACTAGCCGCCCTCGAGGAGGGCCCGCTCCGTCGCGTGGGTCCGGTTTGGAAGCTGACATCGCTTCACGACGCTTGGCCTCTACTGGCGCCGACAGTATCCAAGAGCCAATTTGACCGGCTTGACGCTGCATTCCAAGAAGTTCTCGGCACGCCAAATCCGCGGTTCGATGTCGACAAAAAATCTTACTTCATCGAACGCGAAGGACAGTTTGGCGATGAGGCGTCGCCCGTACTGCGACAAGGATTGTCGGAAGCGATCATCGCGTTGGGAATATTCCCGGACGAAGCTAAGGCGCTGCCCGATGGCGCCCTGCGCGCTGATCGAACCGTCCGCAAGCTCCTGCAGCAGGTCGACGCCCGATTGTGGTGGTCGCTCCGCGATGTGTTTCGCGAACTCGCCGAGGCTTCGCCTAAAGCTTTCCTGGAGGCCGTCGAAGCCGGGTTGGAAGGCGACAAGCCGCCAATAATGTCGCTGTTTGCGAGTGACGAGGGTTTTCTCCACCCGCAAGAATATCTTTCAGATTTGCTGTGGTCGTTGGAGGTCTTGGCCCGAAGTCCGGACTATCTTCCGCGGGCGGCCCTGCTGCTTGCCCAACTCGACAGCGTCGATCCCGGCGGAAAAATGGGAAACCGTCCGTCGCGATCTTTGCGGCAGATATTTCTTTCGTGGACGCCACAGACCTACGCGACGCCGGAGCAACGTCTTAAGGTCATCGACCAGATCGTTAGGCGGTATCCAGAGGTTGGATGGAACCTGCTCTTGGAGCTTGCGCCGCGCAATCACGACACGTCGCAGCCGTCGCCGCATCCGAACTGGCGCGACTTTACGCCCGACGAGCGCGAGACCATCACATGGGGAGTATTGAAGAAATCTGCGGAAGAGATCGGCAATCGCCTGCTGCAACACGTCGGCAATGACGAACAGCGCTGGGAAGCGCTATTGGGTCACTGGGCCAGTTTCGATTCGGCTTGGCGTCAGTCCGCGGCGCGACAGCTCACGCAATTCGCCGGAGCAATGTCAGACCCCGCAGACATTGAATCGATGCGGGATGCGTTGCGGGATCTGGCGCAGAAGCATCGCAATTTTTCGGATGCCGATTGGGCTATGCCTGAGGCGGATCTGAAAGCTTTGGACGCTGTTCTTGCATTGCTCCAGCCGACCGGGCCGGAAGAGAAACATCGCTGGCTATTCCGAGCGAACTCAAACTTTTTGCGTCCTAATGTGCCTTGGGATGAACTTCAACGGGAGCACTTGGCCCAACAGCGTGCTGCCGCTGAAGAACTGCTGGCCGTGCTCTCTCCAAAAGGGCTCTTGGACTACGCAACGACGGTCACGCTCCACCATGCCTTGGGCATTGCAGTCGCATCGGCGGACGTTTCGACAGAGTTGAAGCTGCGAATTCTGGAAGCCGCACTCAAGGACGGCCGAGACCCCGCCGCCGATGTCGGTATGGGGCTGTTGATCTCGATGGCCAGTGTCGAGGCCGAGGGTTGGCTCAACCGTCTTTGGGAAAAGGCCAAGCAAGAAAACTGGGGCGATACCGCCGAGCTCCGCATTGTAAAAGCGCTGCCGCACACGCCAGAGACGTGGAATCGGATTGCAGCCCGATCCAGTTCGCTGGAGCAGGCGTATTGGCAGACGATGCCGCCGCCCTATCAGGCGCCAACTGACACTGACTTTGACTGGGTCGTAACAAAGCTGGTGGACGCGGGACGCAGCCGCGACGCTATGGGATGGCTTGGGCACAATCTCAATCAAAACCCGCCGTCTGACATTGTGATCCGCGTTCTGCATGCGGCCGCGGCGACGGAGGGTAAGGGCGGAAACGACACGACCATGTTCAGCTATTATCTGGGGCTGATATTGGACCATCTCGAGAAGGACAGTTCGGTCGCAGAGAAGGACCTCGTGCAGCTAGAATGGATATACTTCCAGGCGCTGCGATACTCGCAACGTCCGCCTCGTATGCTCAACCGGGCAATCGCTCGTAACCCGGAATTCTTCGCGCAGCTGATCAGCATGATTTATTCGCCGGATAAGGCGAGCGGTGTCGTGGAGCCGGAAATTGAGAACCGCGAGCAAGCAGAAAGGGTCGCGACACAAGCCTACAATGTCATGCACGATTGGTCGTGCGTTCCCGGTGCGGACGATTCCGGCAAAATTGATGCATCCGAACTTGAAGCCTGGGTAAGAACAGCTCGAAAGTTGTGTTCGGATGCCGGTCGAGGCGAAATCGGCGACCAGAAAATTGGCGAAATCCTTGCCGCAGCGGTCCGAGAGCCCGATCAGGCGTGGCCGCCGGAGCCGGTCCGCGAAGTGATCGAGACGGCGCGAAGCCGGCATCTGGAGCAGGGCATACTGCTCGGCGTCATCAATCGCCGCGGCGTCACCGTGCGTATGCCGCTTGATGGCGGCCAGCTAGAGCGTGAACTGGCGGAGCGTTATCGCCACGACGCCGATGAATTACGGTTTGAATGGGATCGAACCGCCGCCGTTCTGGATCGTATTGCTGACAGTTACGAGCATGACGCAAAACGCGAGGACATCAGCGCGGAATTGCGAGATCTTGAATGACGGTACCAGCTTCAAGAGAGCCTGCGGTGAGCGACCATCTGGTCGCATTTGTCGACTTGCTCGGGTTTGCCGCTTTGATTGAATCAAGTGATGAGGTCGCCAGGCAGAAAATCGCCGGCTTGCTGAAGAAGTTGGCGAGCCTTCGCGGCGACTTTGCGTTCCGCTCCGATAAAAAAACGGAAGGCACAACAACCTATATCGAACCAGCGGTGTCCAGCTTTTCGGATTGTATCGTTGTGTCGTTTGATCTCGCCAAACTGGACGATCACGACACTGGCCTCTACATCGCTTGGCAATTGCTGGGTCGCTGGTTCGGTGAGATCGCGTTGGATGCCCTGCAAATGGGGTGCCTGCTGCGCGGCGGCGTAACGATCGGCCCTCTATTCCACGAAAACGGCGTGGTGTTCGGCAGTGGGCTCGTGCGGGCGTATCGCATGGAAAGTGAAAGCGCCCGATATCCGAGGATCATAGTCTCGCAAAGTGTAATCGGGCGAACGCAGGGATTTGCGGCCTATCACGAGACGCTCTTTCAGGCGGACGATGGCGAGTGGTGTCTCGACTATCTTATGGCGGCATACCGCACCTTGAGTGACGCGGTAATTCCGATGGCTCTCGTAGAGCGCAGGAAAGCGAAGAGGGATTGGGCCGAGAAAACTCTCGGCCTTCTCGCGGTGGAAGGTGTAAAGCATCGGCCAGGGACGCGCGCCTTTCAAAATTGGCGCTGGATGCAAAACCGGTTGTTGGCGAGCCTTGGCAACTTGAGTCCGTATGAATTTGGCGAGGATGGCAGTGTCATCAAGTTCCAAATCTAGCAACAAAGGCAGCGAGGGCTTGGCAATCCAGCTGCCCTTCTTGCGCGGGCGAAGATACGGATTCGCGGCTCTACGGGCATTTGAGACCACGTTGCTGAACACCCGGCAGCGTGACTCCGAATTTAGCGATCAGCTAAGAAGCAATCGCCTTTCGTGGGGCAAGGTGCGCAACGAAGAGCTGCTTCCAATATTGCTGCTGGGCAATTCGGCCGAGTTTACAGACGACGATGAGTTTGAACTCATGCCCGAAGGGCATGCGGTCGATATTCAGCTGCACACACGACAAGGCATTACTGCTTATCAAATTACGGTCGCGGACCCGAGCTGGGGCGAGCGGTCGACAGCAAACGGCAGCTATCTCTATCACTTGCGTGCGGAGCGTCTGCGCGCTGGAGACCCAGCTTTTGGCGGGGCTCACACATGGAGGGAGGGCGGAATCATCCATTCTATGCCGCATGCCAGGGATGCGATGGAAGACATGAACGCATGCCAGCAAAGCCTCACAGAGGCGGTCAAGCGGAAGCAAGCTCACGACGGCTCCGAATGCGTTTTGCTGATCTATGCCCGCGGTCACCGCTTTCTGTTGATCGATTTTGATATTAAGGAGGTCGTCGCGCAGGCGGTACGTGCCGCTGGAGCGACGACGTTCAAAAACGTAATTGTCGTCGACGACGGGCTCTTCTGGGAATTGAGCCCGCATCAATGATCGAAGATGGAAAAGTACCAGAACGCTATTTCTATCACAGCTTCCCGCGCCGAATGCGAAACTCCGAGGGGGAAGTCGCCGCCGCCTGCGAGATATTGGCCGTCATTCGAGATTATGGGCTCTTGCTCACCCCGCAGGTTGTCAGCTGGGACTACGAGCATGTGGATGGAGCTCCCGCTCGGACCGGCGGGGTTTTGCAACAGCGCGCGTGCTTCACGGAGTTGGAGCCCCGTGAGCTTTCTGGCCATGCGGAAAAGTTCGGACGTTTTGCCCTTGAATTTACCGTGCCCACCCTCAAGTCGCTTGGCGCCGTTCCGGTATTTTATGTGCCGCGAGCCTTGGAAAAAGCCGCCGGCGCCGAGGGCGCGGCCGCAACACTCGTCATGCAGCTTATCGACGCGACGATATTGCTGACGCGCATTCAGAGCGTTATGGCGACCATCAAGGATGGAAACCTCAATACCGGACCATTCTCTTGCACATTTGGATTCAACGAGACGGGCAATCAAACGTTTGATTTGGACGTTGGGGAGATCACAAGGGTTTTGGGCGCCTTCACGCACGCCATTACCCCACCGGATATCTTGCTTCCCGGCCTTGAAGGCATGTTGAAATTTTTTGCCCCTGCCGACGACGTAAAGCACGGTGAGGCGTTGGGCTATTATAGGGAGCGAGAATGGCGGATTGCCGGCAATCCGGCGATCCGCGGTGTCGAGATGATGCGGCGACCATCTCCGGAACTAATCAAGCGGCTATTGTCACTCGACAGCGACTTTTTCGGACGGCGGTGCAGACCTGATTCCGACAGAACGCAAGCGGAAGAATCCTATGTCCTACCAGGATTGGACGACGTCCACATACTGAGAATGGTGAACCGGATAATCGCGCCAGAAGCGGCGATATCTGATCTGCACAAGATACTGGCAGGGTTTGAGGGCGGCCCAGCGATCGTGGCATTAGAAACCTTGCCGAAGAACTGCAAAGGCCAACTGTGAGGGAGCTGCAGATCATTGGAGCACTTGATGCAGGAATTGCCACAATGGTTGTTTGACGTTTATGCGCTCTCGCTCCCGCGCGGCCATGGTTTTGGAAACCATATACCTATTGGAGCCTGGGGCTCAGACGACGGGCTCGCATGCGGAGTCATAACCGAGAATGTCGAGGGAGGAGATTTTGGCGTTCTGGTGATGCGCCGACGTGTAGACAGCGTCTGGATGGTGGTCGCCGACGAGCGAGGACTGCAAAACAAACCCGATGCATTTGGACGCATCAATCTGTTGGCGCGTTTGGATCAGCCTGCCGAGCCGCTGCCCCCCGGAGCGCCGTTCCGTCCTCCTCTATATGACCTGCAGGGTCGCAAGGCGGGCGATGTCTTCAGACTCTTGACAGGAACCTCCCATCACCCTGCCGCTTGGATGCTCAACCAGCTCTACCTCGCGCTTCCCAACCCAGACAAGAATTGGGCAGCCGATTGTCAGACAGGCAATTTCCATACACGGCTTTGGGAAGCCCAACTCCTCGCCTCATTCCGCGAACAGGGGCTGCTGGTCACCCAGCCATTCGAATCGCCTGACTTTCGGATCGAGAACCGGCTCGGCGGCGAAGCATGGGTAGAAGCGGTGACTGCGAACCCGCCAATTCCGTACAGCCACGTCAACGCGCGCCCAAGTTCTCCACCGCAAACGCGTGAAGAGATCTTCTTTGGACCGGCTGCGCTGCGTTTTGCGAAGACACTGGGGAATAAGCTCACGCGTCGGTACGATCTCATGCCGCATGTGAAGGGCAAGCCATTCATGATCGCCCTTGCCGATTTTCAAGCGCCAGCGTCGATGTTTTGGAGCCGTGAAGGTCTCATAGGCTATCTCTATGGACAAGGCGCAGAGGTGAAGGAGACAGACGGGCGACTCCGGGCCGTTGAAACGTCTGCATCCCACCTTCTAGGCCCATCGGCCTTCCCGGCGGGTCTCTTCGCAAATGACCAGCATTCGGAACTGTCAGCCATTATTTTCTCGAACGCTTGTTCGATCGCAAAATTCAATCGCGTTGCGATCTCTGGCGGAGGAGCGCCAAAAGGCCTTCGCTACTTCCGCATTGGTCGCTTCTACGACCGGACGCCTGGCGCTCTTGAGGGCGTGCCCTTCTGCCTAGACGTGACCGGCCCCGAATATCGCGCCCTCTGGCCGCAAGGCTATGAGCCATGGTCGGCCGAATTGGAGGTCTTTCACAATCCTCACGCCAAGCATCCCGTACCGTTCGAACTCCTGCCGGAAGCGACACATTGGTTTGACCAGGCCGGAGAGATGATGTGCCGAGCCGCCTATGAACATGCAATTCTGTGGTCGCAGACCAGAATCCAGAATGATACCGACCCGGCCCCTCGTCTGGAGGATTTCGGAGTCCAAAACGCGAACAGTGCCGGTAGCGATCAGGCCTGAAGGAAATATTCGTTTTTATGGTGATCTTCGAGGCTCAGCAGGGAATGGACGAAAATCTGGTTTTCGGCAATCGAGGTATCGATCAGGGCATTCAGGGCTCTCAGATTGCTCAGTTGGATGTTCGATAGCACCTGACGGGCAGCCACGATGCCCTCTTGATCTGTGAGAGTCAGGAAAGTGAAATATTTCCCGAGCAGTCCGACGATCACGTCCGATATCTGTATGCCTGGTTCGTCGTGAGACTTCGCGAAGCGAAAATTGTCTAACGGCTGGTCGCCATCGCGGAATTCCTGTTTCCTGAGAAGCGCTTCAATCCACGGTTCGTCGTCAAATATGTGATTGGAGTTCTTCAACAAGCAAATGCGGTGAATGAAAAAGCTACTCAATTCATCAACTAGAACATTGGGTTTTTCATCTTCCAAGTAAGGAAGCGCCTGCTGTTTTACGGCAATTTGCAGCGTACCCTTCAGCATTTGAAAATTGAATTCGGGCAGCAGATCCGATCGCCCCTCCAGCATGTCCAGCAGCTCGCGTACAAACTCTTCTTTTTCGGCGCGGCCGACGTTCGGATAAGAGTAGCGATGTAGAAACGCTAACAGGTGCGCGGGGTCCTGGCGTAGCACCGTGTATAGATCGTTTTTGAGCTCGAGGCCCGCGTGTTGGAGGTAGGCGTTGGCATCGTCGCTGAGCACGGAGTCGATAATATCGACGATAGACCAATATAAGGGGTCGAGCACCACATAGTGGATGAACAGTTGCTCTGTCAGAAGCCATTGCAGCAAAGTAGAGATCTTTGGCGAACCCAAAACCTCAAGAAACTCTCCTTTGCCGAGATGTTCCAGTTTCATTTCCTTCGCCGACTTCTGCAACTTCACGGCCGCTCGCAGCGCATCAAAGCGAAAGTCGTATCTCACGCGCTTGTGGCCGACGCCACCTAGGACAAAGCATCTCAGATCCGGGTTGTTGAGGCCGCTCGGCGTCAGCATCAGGCGCCTGAAATTGTTCGATTCATCGTAGTAGAGCGTGTAAGCCTCGTCGGCATTTGACAGGCCGTGCATGAGAATTGCTGGCTCTCGCAACTGCTTGACGTCTATCACGGAGCGTTCCTATCGGCGTTGCGGAGCAGTGGTCGCTAATTTCGCAGTATCTTTCGATATTGGCTACGACCAAATTTGCCGAACTTCGCCGGTGAAAGTCGGCGTACATAAAGGCGATTTTCATTTTCTGAATTTCGCGCGACTCCTGATTCGTCAGGAGAAAAAGCGTGACACCAACCAAATTCCTCGTCGGTCAGATCGCGGTCGTGTTCGCCGTTGCTGTCGGCGGCATGTGGATCGCGACGCAGTGGGCGGCCTGGAAGCTGGGCTACCAAAGCCACTTGGGGCCAGCATGGTTCGACATCCTGCGTTACCCGATCTATCGCCCATGGAACCTGTTCGCGTGGTGGTATGCCTATGACGCCTACGCACCGTCGATCTTCAACGAAGCGGGCTCAATTGCTGCACTGAGCGGGTTCGCCGGCTGCGCCGTCGCAATCATCGGATCTCTCTGGCGCGCCCGCCAGAACCGTAACGTGACGACCTATGGTTCATCACGCTGGGCGACGACACGCGAAATCCGCAAGGCCGGTCTGTTACAGCCCTTCGGCGTATTTCTTGGTCAGCTGAGCAATCGCTATCTACGGCACGACGGCCCGGAACACGTTATGGCGTTCGCGCCAACCCGTTCGGGAAAAGGCGTCGGCCTCGTCGTTCCAACGTTACTGTCCTGGACGCAGAGCGTTGTCATCCACGACATCAAGGGCGAGAATTGGCAGCTCACAGCAGGATGGCGCAGCCGCTTCTCGCATTGTCTTTTGTTCAATCCGACCGACCCGAAGAGCGCCCGCTACAACCCGCTGCTCGAAGTCCGCAAGGGACTGGACGAAGTCCGCGACGTTCAGAACATCGCAGACATCCTTGTCGATCCGGAAGGCGCGCTGGAGCGGCGCAATCACTGGGAAAAGACCAGCCATTCGCTTCTCGTCGGCGTAATCCTTCACGTTCTCTACGCCGAAGAAGAAAAGACGCTCGCCCGCGTCGCCAGCTTCCTCTCGGATCCGCGCCGGTCCTTCGAGCACACGCTGCGCGCCATGATGGCGACCAACCATCTGGGTACGCCCAAAGCACCTATCGTCCATCCCGTTGTCGCCTCTGCTTCGCGCGAAGTGCTGAACAAGAGCGAGAACGAGCGTTCCGGCGTCCTGTCCACCGCCATGTCGTTCCTCGGGCTCTATCGCGACCCGACGGTTGCCAAAACGACGGCCGCTTGCGACTGGCGCATTGCGGACCTGGTGGACGCGGCACGTCCGGTCTCGCTCTATCTCGTCATTCCGCCATCCGATATTTCGCGCACAAAGCCGCTGGTGCGCCTTGTCCTTAATCAGATCGGCCGGCGGCTGACCGAGCGCCTGGAAGGCGATCCGAGCAAAAGCCGCAAGCACAAGCTGTTGATGATGCTCGACGAGTTTCCGGCATTGGGACGGCTCGACTTTTTCGAGACTGCGCTCGCCTTCATGGCCGGATACGGCATCCGCGCCTATCTCATCGCGCAATCGCTCAACCAGATCTCCAAAGCCTACGGCGAAAACAACGCCATTCTCGACAATTGCCATGTGCGCATCGCGTTCTCTTCCAACGACGAGCGCACGGCAAAGCGGATTTCCGACGCACTCGGCACCGCGACGGAACTGAGAGCGCAGCGCAACTATGCCGGCCACCGGCTTTCGCCCTGGCTCGGACACGTCATGGTGTCCCGGCAAGAGACAGCACGGCCTTTGCTCACGCCGGGCGAAGTCATGCAACTGCCGCCCAATGACGAGCTCATCCTGGTATCGAGCCTCGCCCCGATCCGCGCCAAGAAGCTGCGCTACTACGAAGACCGCAATTTCACATCGCGCATCGCTGATGCGCCGGCTCTTGGAGACGGCCGCTACGTCGACGTCCCTGCGCCGCGCCCGAACGATTGGGGCGGACAGGTACGCGGTCTGCACGAGGAGCTTGCCGCCCTCGTCGATGCGGAGACGAACGGCGCGGATGACGATGGCGGCATGCAGCTTCAGCGGCATCCCGCGCTCGCGGAGGCGGACACCGTCCTCCAGCCGGAAGCAGACACGCAGCGGGACGCAGACCAGGACGACGAGTCGGACTCGCAGAGCAGGACCATCTCGCGCGGCAGGCTCGGGATTGTCGGCCGCGCACACGCGATCAACGAGGGAGAGCATCGGCGGGGCGCCGATGACGACCTCATGCCGGCCTTTTGAGGGATGCAATGAAGCCGAGGCACAATCTCTACTTGGATGAAGATGTCGGCGAGCAGCTAGAGGCGCTCACCGCGAAGGCCGGATCGTCCAAGTCTTCCATCGTGAACGATGCTGTGCGGGCCTATCTCGCACGTCGTGGTGCCAAGGAGCTCGACGACGCTTTCAAGGTTCGGCTCGATCGTGTCAGCGAGCAACTGCGCCGACTTGAGCGCGACCAGAGCGTGATGATCGAGAGCTTCGCCCTCTTCGTTCGATACCATCTCGGGATCACGCCGCCTCTCCCGGCATCTGAGCAGGCGGCGGCCCAGGCCCTGGGACGTGACCGCTTCCAACAGTTCATCGAGCAAGTCGGGCGCCGCATGGCCGGCGACAAGCGCATCGCGGAAGAAGTCGCCGAACGCGCTATCGCGGCGCGATCAGCCAGCGAACCCACACCTCATCAGATGGCGGCCGAGTGATGAGCGCGCGCCGGGAGCACAGCGAGAGCCACGAGCGTCGCCGCACGATGCTCCGCACGGCCATGGGACCGGCAATCGCCGAGGCTCTGTCGGACCCGCTGGTCATCGAGATCATGGTCAATCCGGATGGCTTGCTCCGGCTAGATCGGCTAGGCGCCGGCCGCTGCGAGACGCCTTCGCATCTCGCACCCAGCGAGGTGGAGCGCATCATCCGGCTGGTCGCCTCGCACGTCCGCCTGGAAGCACATGCGAACAATCCCATCGTCAGTGCCGAGCTGCCCTCGCGCGAGGACGGTGTGGCCGGGGAGCGCTTCGAGGGTCTGCTGCCGCCGGTTGCTCTCGCGCCATGCTTCACCATCCGCAAGCCCGCAAAGCGCGTCTATACGCTCGACGACTATGTGAATGACCGGATCATGCTGCCGGTCCAGGCCGAGGCGCTTCGCCAAGCGGTTTCCGACCGCAAGAACATCTTGGTCGCGGGTGGCACGAGCTCCGGCAAGACAACGCTGGCCAATGCGCTCCTGGCGGAAGTTGCCTCGCTCAACGAGCGCGTCATTCTCATCGAAGACACGCGCGAACTGCAATGCGCCGCGCCCGATTGCGTGGCCCTGCGGACGAAATCGGGCGTCGTCTCGCTGGCCGATCTCGTGCGCTCGACGCTACGCCTGCGGCCGGACCGCATCATCGTGGGAGAAGTGCGCGGACCTGAAGCACTCGACATGCTGAAGGCCTGGAACACAGGACATCCCGGCGGCATTGCGACGGTTCATGCGAATTCCGCTTCCAGCGCGCTCTACCGGTTGGAGCAGCTTGTTCAGGAAGTGGTCGTTTCTGTTCCGCGACGGTTGATTGCGGAAGCGATCGACATAGTCGTCTTCATCAGCGGTCGCGGTGTCTCCCGCCGCATCGAGACGATTGCCGCCGTGCGTGGGCTCTCGCCAGACGGCGACTACGTCATCGACGCACCCGTAACCCCCAACCTTCAAGTGGTCTGACAAGGAGAAGATTTGCCATGACAGTTGTTCGTTCCATCCGGCGCATCGCGACCCTTTCTGGCGCCGCGTCGCTGCTTCTGATCTCGTCGGCGCAGGCTTCCGGCACCAACATGCCGTGGGAGCAGCCGCTTCAGCAGATACTGGACTCGGTTCAAGGACCGGTCGCGAAGATCGTCGCGGTGATCATCATCATCGTCACCGGCTTGACGCTCGCGTTTGGCGAAACCGCGGGTGGCTTCCGGCGCCTGATCCAGATCGTGTTCGGGCTCTCCATCGCCTTCGCGGCGTCGAGCTTCTTTCTCTCGTTCTTCTCCTTCGGCGGTGGAGCGCTCGTCCAGTGATCGAGGGCTTCGAAGTCCCGCTCCACCGGTCGCTGACCGAGCCAATCCTGCTCGCCGGCGCACCGCGCGCCATCGCCATCGTCAACGGCACGGTCGCCGCCGCGTTGGGCCTGGGCCTGCAGCTCTGGCTTGCCGGACTGCTGCTTTGGGTGGTGGGCCATTCGATCGCCGTGTTCGCCGCCAAACGGGATCCGGACTTCGTCGAAGTCCTCCGTCGTCATCTTCGTCACAAGGCGTATCTCGCATGCTGAATCTCGCCGAATACCGCAACAAGTCCGACCGGCTTGCCGATCATCTGCCTTGGGCCGCACTCGTCGCGCCGGGTGTCGTGCTCAACAAGGATGGCAGCTTCCAGCGCAGCCTGCGCTTCCGCGGTCCCGATCTGGAGAGCGCTACGGAATCGGAACTCGTCGCCGCCTGCGCGCGCGTGAACAACGTGCTGCGCCGCCTGGGTTCGGGCTGGGCCTTGTTCTTCGAGGCCGAGCGCTATTCGGCCCCAGGGTACCCCCATTCGGAGTTTCCGGACTTCGCATCCTGGGTGGTGGACGAGGAACGCCGGGCGCAATTCGAGGACGGCGTGTCGCTCGGCCGCGACGGGAACCAGACCTTCGCGCGCGAGCACTTCGAGAACAGCTATATTCTGACACTCTTATATATGGCGCCGCCCGACCGCGTGGCGCGAGCCGAACGCGCCCTGGTCGAGACCGAAGGCGGCGAACAAAAGCGCGACTGGCGGCATGAGCTGGATGCCTTTGTCGCGGAGACCAACCGCACCTTAGACCTTCTCGGCCAGGTCATGCCGGAGATCGCGCCGCTGGATGACAGCGAGACGCTGACCTATCTGCACCGCACGGTTTCGACCAAGCGTCACACCGTTCGCGTTCCCGAACAACCGATCTATCTGGACGCCATCCTGGCCGATCACCCCCTGACGGGTGGCTTGGAGCCGGTTCTTGGCACACAGCATCTGCGCACCTTGACCATTTTGGGTTTCCCCAACACGACGCGCCCGGGTCTCCTGGATGCGCTCAATCATCTCGACTTCCCGTACCGCTGGATGACGCGGTTCATCGCCTTGGACAAGACCGAAGCGACCAAGACCCTCACCAAGCTGCGCCGTCAGTGGTTCAACAAGCGCAAGTCGATCTCGCAGCTTGTCCGCGAGGTTATGCACAACGAGCCGGTGCAACTCCTCGACTCCGATGCGGACAACAAGGTTGTCGATGCCGATGCAGCGCTTCAGGAGCTCGGCGGCGATCACGTCTCCTATGGATACCTCACAACTACGGTCACCGTGTTCGACGAAGACCGGATGCGGGTCGAGGAAAAAGTCCGCGCGGTGGAGCGCGTCATCAACGGGCTCGGGTTCACCACCATTCGAGAAAGCCTGAATGCCGTGGAGGCGTGGCTCGGCAGCTTGCCGGGTCATGTCTACGCCAATGTTCGTCAGCCGCTCATTCATTCGCTCAATCTCGCGCATCTGACGCCTCTCTCGTCAGTGTGGGCCGGGCCGAAGCGCAATGATCATCTGAACGGTCCGCCGCTGTTCTACGCTGAGACCAGCGGTTCGACGCCGTTCCGCTTCTCGACCCATGTCGGCGACGTCGGCCATACGCTGATCGTCGGTCCGACCGGCGCCGGCAAGTCCGTCCTGCTCTCGCTCATCGCGATGCAGTTCCGCCGCTATCCACAGTCCCAGCTCTATGTCTTCGACAAGGGCAATTCGGCACGCGCGGCCGTGCTTGCCATGAACGGAGCGCACCACGAGCTTGGCTCCGATGGTTCGCTGGCCTTCCAGCCTTTGCGCAATATCGACGATGCGGCGGAGCGCAGCTGGGCCGCGGAATGGATCGGCACGCTGCTCGATCACGAGAAGATCGCGCTCACGCCCGAGATCAAGGAGACGTTGTGGTCCGCGTTGACCAGTCTGGCATCGGCGCCTCCGCAGGAGCGGACGCTGACCGGCTTGTCGGTTCTCCTTCAGTCGAACGCGCTAAAATCCGCGCTCCTGACCTACACGCTCGAAGGTCCATTCGGCCGCTTGCTGGACGCCGCTGAGGACAGCTTGGCGCTGGCCGATCTGCAATGCTTCGAGACCGAGACCTTGCTGCACGAAACCAGCGTGGTCTTGCCGGTGCTCACCTATCTATTCCATCGGCTGGAGGCGCGGTTCACCGGCCGTCCGACACTGCTCATCCTGGATGAGGCCTGGGTCTTCCTCGACAACCCGCTGTTCGCCGCGCGCATCCGCGAATGGCTGAAGGTGTTGCGCAAGAAGAACGTGTCGGTCGTCTTCGCCACGCAGTCCCTGTCGGACATCGCAAATTCGTCGATCGCGCCGGCCATCATCGAGAGCTGCCCGCAACGCATCTTTCTGCCGAATGAGCGTGCGATGGAGCCACAGGGCCGCGAAGCCTATGAGCGCTTTGGCCTCAATGACCGGCAGATCGAACTTATCGCCCGTGCCGTTCCCAAGCGCCAATACTATCTGCAATCGCGGCGTGGCAATCGGCTGTTCGAACTCGGCCTCGGTCCGATCGCGCTTGCGTTCTGTGCAGCGTCCTCACCGACCGACCAGGCGTTGATCGAGCGCGTTCGCGAGCCGGACGACCCCACGTCTTTCGCCGTCCGATTCCTTAGCGCCCGCGGGCTCGATTGGGCGGCATCGCTTCAAGACGACCATACCGCAACCCAACTGGAGGCAGCAGAATGAAAATCCTTCGCACGATCCTTCTCGCGACCGCTCTGACGGTTACGACGCTTGCGCCCGTTCACGCCCAATGGGTCGTGTTCGATCCGCAGAACTTTGCGCAAAATCTGCTTCAAGCGACGCGCGCTCTGCAGCAGATCAACAACCAGATCCAGTCGCTGCAGAACGAAGCGACGATGATTCAGAACATGGGGACGAATCTGAAGTCCCTGAACATGTCGCAGCTAGGCAACATGGTTTCGGCGCTGACCCAGATCAGCACGTTGATGAATCAAGGCCAGGGCATCGCCTTCAACGTCAATGCGACCAACACCGCATTCACGCAAACATATCCGTCATCCTATCCCGCGGGCACGCCGCAAGCGACCTTGGCGGCGGACGCGCTGAAGCGCTGGCAAGACGCTATGGCCGCGTTCCAACAGACGCTTCAGATACAGGCCGGGGTTGCGCAGAACGTACAGGCCGATACTGCGACGCTGACAACGATCACGAATGCCTCGCAGGGCGCGGTCGGCAATCTGCAAGTGAGTCAGGCAACCAACCAGCTCCTCGCGCTCTCAGTCAAACAGCAGCTCCAGATACAGAACCTGATGGCCGCGCAGTATCGCGCCACCTCGCTGGACCAGGCGCGCAATGCCGAGTCCGAGGCGCAGGCACAATCGCAACTTTCCACCTTTCTGGGCACCAGCAACGCCTATCACTGAGGACATCGCCGTGAACGACCTCAATGTCATCGACCAATTCATGCAGACCTTCATCCGCTACATCGATAGCGGCTTCGGTCTCCTGCAAGGCGACGTCACAGGCCTCACGACCATTCTCATAGGGATCGACATCACCCTTGCTGGCCTGTTCTGGGCGATGGATGGCGAGAACAACGTGCTCGCCAGCCTTATCAAGAAGGTGCTCTACGTGGGTACCTTCGCCTACATCCTGAGCAACTTCTCGACGCTCGCGATGATCATCTTCAATTCCTTCTCCACTTTAGGATTGACCGCCACCAACAGCGGTCTCACCGCGAACGATCTGCTCAAGCCCGGCAAGCTGGCCGGGACAGGCTTTCAGGCGGCGTGGCCCCTGTTGCAGCAGGCCGGGACGATGGCCGGCTTCACGACCTTCTTCAGCAACTTCGTCACCATCGCGGTGTTGATGTTCGCGTGGGCCGTCGTCGTGCTCGCCTTCTTCATCCTGGCGGTCCAGCTCTTCATCACCATCCTGGAGTTCAAGCTCACCACCTTGGCCGGTTTCGTGCTTGTGCCCTTTGCACTGTGGGGCAAGACGGCCTTTCTCGCGGAGCGCGTACTCGGCAACGTCATCGCTTCGGGCATCAAGGTGATGGTCCTCGCCATCATCGTCGGAATTGGCAGCACGTTCTTCAGTCAATACGTCAACGCTTTGCAGGGCCAACAGCCGAGCCTGTCCGACGCCATGTCGCTGATGCTGGCATCGCTGTCTTTGTTCGGTTTGGGAATTTTCGGTCCCGGAATCGCAACCGGCCTGGTGTCCGGCGCGCCGCAATTGGGCGCGGGCGCTGCGATCGGCACGGTCGGCGCGATGGTCGGCGCCGGCGCCCTGGGCGGTGCCGCTGCCATTGGCGGCGCGCGGATGGCCGGCGCAGCCGGAATGGGCGCGATCCGCGCTGGCACGGCCCTGGGTTCGGGCGCTTCGACTGCCTATCAGATGGCGCAGGCGACATCCGGCCAGAGCGGAGCCGCCGGAGTCGCTGCAGGGCTAGCCGGTGTCGCCCGCGCCGGCGCCGGTGCTGTCCGTAATGCCGCCATGAGCGCGGGCCAGCGCTTTGCTTCGACCGTGAGCGACAGCGCGCAGGCTGGCCGCAGTGCTGCGTTTCGGGCGACCGGCGGCACACGAACCGGCGGCCGTCCGGTCAATGAAAACGCCGCGACTGGCGGCGGTACCGCCGCCGGTGCCGGTGGCGGTGCGCCAGCCTGGGCTCGGCGGCTTCGCAGCGACCAACGCATGCGTGCCCACGCGCACGCGACCACCCAAGCCATTCGCGACGGCGACCGTCCTGGCGCCTCGGCGAATCCAGACCTCGAACAACGGGAGCACTAAATGGTCTTCAGACGAGCACTTCAGCGTTACGCACAACCGGTCGAACCGGAGACGCCTTATCACCGCGCCGGGCAATTGTGGGACGAGCGGATCGGCTCGGCACGCGTGCAGGCCAAAAACTGGCGGCTTGTATCGTTCGGCACGCTGGGTATGGCGCTACTTCTCGGCGGCGGGATGCTCTGGCAGGCGAGCCAGTCGCGCGTAACGCCCTATGTCGTTCAGGTCGACAAGTTCGGCGCCGTGCAGGCTATCGGCCCCGCGATCCAGAACTATTCGCCGACCGACGCGGAAATCGCCTGGTATCTCTCGCGCTTCGTGACCGACGTGCGCTCGCTTTCGCTCGATCCGATCGTCGTGCGGCGCAATTGGCTGGAAGCCTATGACTACGCGACCGATCATGGTGCGCTCTTCCTGAATCAGTACGCGCAAGCCAACGATCCCTTCAAAGCGGTCGGTGAGCGCACGATATCGGTGCAGATCACCAGCGTCGTGCGCGCGTCGGACAACTCGTTCCAGGTGAAGTGGACCGAGCAGATATTCGAGCACGACGCGCTCGCACGCACCGAGCATTGGACGGCGATCCTCTCGGTCGTGACCAAGCAGCCCACCACCGCCGAAATCCTGAACAAGAATCCGCTCGGCCTTTACGTCAATGGCGTGAACTGGTCGCGCGAGCTCGACAGCTGACAAAGGAGAACAGCATGAACTTCAAAGCCGCCATCATCGTGCCAGCGATCGCCGTCGGGCTCTCCGGCTGTGCGAGCGCGAGCTGGCTTCCGTCCTTCCTCCAGTCCGATCCGAAGCCGGTTGAAGCTTTGGCGCCCGTCGTTCCCGCGCCGGCTCCCGTTGTCCGAACAGTGCAGATCGTCCAGCCGCTTCCGCTCCCGGGACAGCTGCAGCCGAAACCACATCGCGGAAGGCATCCCGTTCGTCCACCAAAGGCCCGTGTCGACGCTGCCAATCTCGCCGCGCTGCAAGAGCCGGCAAGCGATGGGTATGTGAACGCTATCCAGGTCTATCCATTCGTCGAAGGCGCACTCTATCGGCTCTACGCCGCGCCACAGGAAGTAAGCGACATTGCGTTGCAGCCCGGCGAAAGCCTGACCGCGATCTCCGCTGGCGACACGACGCGATGGGTGGTCGGCGACACCAGCAGCGGCTCGGGTGCCTCCAAGCAGGTTCACATCCTGGCCAAACCGTTTGCAGCCAATTTGCGGACCAATCTCGTCATTACGACTGACCGCCGCAGCTATCATCTGCAACTGGAGAGCACCGACCGCACCTACATGGCGGCGATCTCCTGGACCTATCCGCAAGAGGGATTGGTCTCCACAAATGCGGGCGGCAGCCCCGTTCACACAACCGCGGCCGATGTCGTGCCGGCTGTCGAGAACCTGCATTTCGACTACGCGATCAGTGGTGACGATCCGCCGTGGAAGCCGGTGCGGGCTTTCGACGACGGCACGCATGTCTATATCGAGTTTCCGCGCGCCCTCGATCAGGGCGACGCGCCGCCACTCTTCGTGAAGGGCAACGATGGCAACAGCGATCTCGTGAACTATCGCGTGCGCGGCAACTACTACGTGGTCGACCAGCTCTTCGCCACGGCGGAACTGCGCCTGGGCCAGGACCATCAACAGGTCGTTCGCATCAAGCGCACCTTGCGCACGGCGGACGCAGACAACACGCACCACACGCACTGAGGACGTCATGAGCGATACCACCATGGGTGCCGGCGGCGCCCCGAAAGTCGATCCCGAAAGTCTGGTGTTGCGGGCAAGCCCGCGCCGGGTCACGCGCTTCAAACGACATGTCGTGATTGGTGTTGTGTCGGCGCTGGTGATCGGCGTTTGCGCTGCTGCATGGATTGCACTCAGAGCTTCGCCGCTGGCAAAACCAACTTCCGGTGGGGAGCTCTACAATATCGATCGCAAGCCCACCGCCGATGGTCTGGCCACCTTGCCATCCACCTACGACAAAGTACGGCCGCCGAAGCTTGGCCCTGCGCTTCCGGGTGATCTGGGACCACCGGAACTGAGGGCGCGACAGGGCCTGGGTGTTGGTGCAGAAGATGATGGCGCGCGCGCCGAGGAATTGCGTCAAGCGCAATTGGCCCGGCAGGCCCGTGAAGGCGGCGTCTTCTTCCAATCGGGCGCTAGTCACGCTGGAGAGGCCGGTTCGATTCTGCCAACCGCCTCCGGCGCTTTGCCCGGTATCGATCCGACGCCGGCGCCGAGCGATCGCGTGGCTCTGGACCCCGCGCGTGATCCCGGGGACGTGCAGCGCAAGCTCGACTTCGTCAACGCCCACGACGATCGCGCCATCTACAATCCCCATGCGATCCAGGATCCGGTATCGCCCTATGAGGTGATGGCGGGCACGCTGATATCTGCGAGCCTGATCACGGGTCTCGATTCCGACTTGCCCGGCCTTGTCGTCGGCCAGGTCACCCAGAATGTCTACGACACCGTGACCGGGCAGACGCTGCTCATCCCGCAAGGTTCGCGGCTCATCGGCACCTATGACAGCGTGATCGCCTTCGGCCAAAGCCGCGCGCTTGTCGTCTGGCAGCGGATCATCATGCCGGACGGCTCGTCGATTCAGATAGACAATTTGCCGGCGACGGACGCGCAGGGTTACTCCGGTCTCGAGGACGACGTCGACTACCACACCTGGGCGCTCATCAAGGGCGTCGCCATCTCGACCCTGCTGGGCGTTGGCACTGAGCTGTCCCTGAGCGGCCAGAGCGATCTCATGCTTTCGATCCGCGAATCCACGCAGGACAGCGTGAACCAGGCCGGCCAGCAGCTCACGCAGAAGAACCTCAATATCCAACCCACCATCAAGGTACGGCCCGGTTGGCCGCTGCGCGTGATCGTTCATAAGGATCTCGTGCTGCGTCCGTATCGCGGCTGAAGGAGACGCCGATGCCCGAACTGAAGCTTGCAAGATTGCCCGATCGTAAGCCGGTGAAGCTCACGATCATGCTGCAGCCCGAGACAAATATGGCGCTGCAGGCCTATGCCGCCGCTTACCGCGAAGCCTATGGCGAGGACGAGGAAGTGGCGGAGCTCGTCCCCTACATGATCGACAGCTTCCTGTCGGCAGACCGCGGCTTTGCCAAGGTCCGAAAGAATGGCGGAGGCGAGGCGCCTCCGGCACCCCGGCGGTCCCGCCGGCAGACACGGGATCAGCAACAGCAGTAGTTCACTCAAAGCCAAGGAGATCAGCATGGCAATCATCGGAACGTTTGCGCCTACCAAGGACGGCGGCTGGAGCGGCGCGATCCGCACCCTGACCATCGACGTCAAAGCCAAGTTCGTGCCCAACGACAATCGCGAAAACGATCGTGCCCCCGCGTTTCGGATATTCGCGGGACATTCGGAACTGGGGGCCGCTTGGAGTCAGCGGACAAAGGGCGACGATCCCAGAGACTATTTGAGCGTCCAGATTGATGATCCGAGCCTGCCAGAGCCGATCTCGGCCGCCATGTTCCATGGCAAGGAGGGCGAAGAAGCTCAACTGGTATGGAACAGGCGGCGCGCCGAATAGCAGTTCGCTGATGCCGAGACGATCTGCGCTATCTGACTACGTCGTGAGCAATTCGAGAGACTTTGCGCGGTGCCGCGGCTTGTCTCGGCATTAGTTTTGTTTTGACCCAGGCATCCAGCTCTGTTCTCCGGTATAGCGGCGTTGCGCCTAGCTTCTCGAAGTCGGGTCCACCACCAACGGTCGCCCACTTTGCAAGCGTAGCCTTTGCTACCGGAACGCCGTGCGCGAGCAACAAATATTCCGACGCCTCGTCTCGGCGGAGGCGTGGCTTGCGGAATCGGGCGGGTAGATCAGGATGTTCGGTCGCTGAGCTTTCGCTTTCGTTCACTGGCCTCACTCCTATTCGCGGTTCCGCTTGTTGCGTGCCGCGGTAGCATTGCCTTCTGCATTCCAAGGATGTTGCGGATCCAGCGGATAGCCGTCGGCATCGCAGCCGAAAGCTTTGCCGACAGAATTCGTGACCGATGCGGTCCAATCAAATTTTGCACCGCGGCCAACACGATGGTCGTGGATTGCATCGAGCGCGTTTCTGATGGCCAGACTAATGTTGATGCGTAGCGCAGACGCCGCATTTGCACGCGCAGCATGAAACTCGTTTTCAATAGCTCTCGCGCCTGCGAGCGCTCGCGGATCGTTGTCGGCCCAACCGCCCGGTAGTTCCTCGATAATACTTCGTATCTCAAGGTTTTCGCTGCCGCGGCTCCATCCTTGAATGCGGTAGTCAGGAGACAGATCCGAGGCTTGGCCACCAAACGGGGACATGGTGAGCAACTTTCCCTGCCAGTCGAATCCCGTGAAGACGTATTCGCGATTCACGATCTCGATGCAGTAGTCGCCCCTTAGCAATTTTCCAGGTTGATAAATCTCGGTCTGTGTTCGTAGCAAATGATGCTGCCAGAAGTCGCTCGTCGCCCCGCTGAGATATTGTTGCAACGGTGATTCAGGCCACGGAAAATATGGATGCTTTGGGTTCAGCGCCTTTTCCAGGTAGTTGTCCAAGCGCGATGGCAATCGGCCATAAGCTGCCCCGAGTTCGTCGGCGATCAACGAACCCAAGCGGCACGCCGCCAGCAGGGGAACGCCTGATGAATACAAGGCGCCGTTCAACGCCCAGTGCGATACGCCAAATGAATCATAGAAGGCAGCGCCATTGTGACCGAACCCGCGATCGACGGATGTCGGCGCCAAATGCCGGTGTTTGGACTGAACCAAAGAAGGTGCGCGGGGCGGGAAGCCGGCGCCTATTACGGCGGCCTCGGTGAGGGTGAACTGATCGGGGGGGAGATTTGACTTGGGGCGTGCCATACGCCGTGATAACGACAATAAAGTAGTAATTCAATAGTCAGAAACACTTGGAATCCGGCGCATTCACGACAGATTTTCTCGCGTTTTCCATGTGCTAATAATATCACACTAAAAGATCGATGCACCTTGGAATTGGCGGTTGGCAGAGCAGGGATGCCAGTAAATCTCGGCGAAGTCATAGGGAACGCGGGAGGGGGCACTGGAATAAGAACTGAAATGGCCGCTTGTGCGGGGCGAGGCTTTCGGTTCGCTGCGCGCACCCGGTGCGAACTAAGAAATATCTCGAAGTGCCCGTGGCCAATTGGCTGGATTGTCCCATCCTAGCCCCAGGCAGTAGGGTCCAGTCCGCGCAGGTCTGCTTCGAGGTCGCGGAAGTGCTTGAGCTTGACAGGATAATCGAACAGCGACTGATCGAAGTTCTGGAAATAGGCATTGGGCGACTCGGGATGGCGCAGCAGACCGCGGAGTTCGTAGATACGCGGCAACTCGGCGCTATAAGCATTGACCAAATCAAAACCGCGTGTCCCGTCGTGAGCGCCCGTCATCCGTTGAACTCATTGGGCATAGCGAACGCGGGGCCGCTCGCGGTGCGCGCGACCTTCATGGCGGCCCATTCGTTCGGCGGCAGCTGTCGGTTACTCGCGCCAAGCCGTTCCGGCGGTTCGGGTGCATTGAGCAGTCTCAGCATGGCCGGCACCGCCTCACAGGTTGGCTTCGCGGACGGCGCGATGCACCGTGCGGAACACACCGTCAAATTCCGGCAGCTCGCTCATTTGGTGCGCGAGTCGGGTTGTCCAGAGTTTTTCCAGCCGGTCGCGCTTCGCCGCCAGCATGTCCGCCATCCCCTTGAGTGGCCGGGCGCGAAATTTGAGCTTTGCCTCCAGCTCGCCGTGCAGCAGCTCGAATGACAGATCAGCATAGGTCAGCAGATACCAGAGGTCGTAGAGGTCGCGCGGCTCGTTGCGGGCTTTGTCGGTGAGCGCGGCGAGTTTCTCGACGGCGATTTCCCTCAGATCGTAAGCTTTGATGGTGCGGTTTTCCGGAAGATCCGCGTAGAGCTCGTAGGGCTTAAGGATCGGAACCTCGACCAGGTCGAAGCAAACTTGCTCCTTGATCGTGATATCGACTTTGACGTCGTTCGCGGCCGGCAACGGGCCTTGGTAACGAAGGTAGAAAGTATAGCAATTTTGATGGCTGTCCTTGTCCTCGCGATCAAATGCCATCTTGATGCCGCTCTCCTTCTCGACCACTGCAAAAATCTCATCGAGTCCTTTTCGGATGCCGGCGAAGTCGATGGGCTGCATCAAGGTGAAGTCCAGATCTTCGGAAAAGCGGTAATCGCCGAAATAGCAGCGGCGCAAGGCGGTGCCGCCTTTGAACGCGAGAACGTCGCGCATTGGATGACCAGCAAGGCCGACCAGAAACCAGGCCAGGCAATAGTCGCGTTCGATGACCGCTTCTGGGATGCGTCGGCCGTTGGCGGCCTTGAGGGCGTTGGCGATCAGGGAGAGATTGCGCTGCGGAATCATCAGGTGCTCCGCACGGCGCGCAATTCTTCAGGGGAGACGTTGAGCTGCAGTCGCCACCGCGCCACATGGGGACCACTGGCCGGCAATACCGGATCGAGGCGTTGGTAGGTTGGCGTCAAGGAACGCCGTAGCGGATCAAGTGTGGCGGCGTCCGCGAGTTCATAAAGCTCTAGCAGATAGCCCAGGCGCCGAATGACGGCGCCGACGTTCAAGCGTTGGGCGTATTGGATCAGCGTCGCGACCGAAAGACTGTCGCGTTTTATCCAAAGACCTTTTGCGACTTCACTGACGCCGCCGGCATAGAGAGGCTGCCGCAACCCGTCGATGATGGTGCGTTCGATGTCGCTTACCGTGACGGCCTTCTCTTTGGTGATCCAAATCTTGGTCAGGCCGAATATCCGCTGTGGCGGGATTCGAATGAAGCGATAGTCGTAGCCACCCACAGTCTGCGGCCGCCTGGGATGGACACATGAGGCGTAAATCGTGAACGTCGGCTGGGTCACCATCCTATGCAGTTCCAGCGCGGATGCGTGTGAAAGGTAGTGGGCCTGATCGCCGATGATGTCTTCGGCCAACAGGTAGGGATCGCCGACATGCTCGGTGGCACGACCGAGTTCGAACGGCACCAAGCTGTAAAGGCCGGGCTTGAGACGGGTAACCAGTCCGCGCCGGCGCACCTTGGAGACCAGGCTGCGGGCAGTCGCCTGCGGCAGGCCGGTGATGCTTTCCACATCGGCCAGGGTGAAGGTCGACCGGCGGCGCTCGTTGAGCTCCGTGATGAGCTGCGCTGCACGGCTACCCATCGTCTTCAAGGCAGAGTTATACTGAAACTCCATTTCGTGTCTCCAGGGGGCACAAACCGCACTTTCAATATAACGATAGTTATATTCAAAATGCAAAACGTGCCCCTCTAGGGCACAAATTAGCCTTCAAATATAACCCCTTTCTCACCAAACTGACAGGCATACGACGGCCTCAGCACAGAAAGCCGTGGACTACGAGGAACGTACTGGGAACAAATCTGGCAATGCGACCCGGGAACGCCTATCTTGGGCTTTGAGCGGGGGGCCCTACCTCCCGTGGGGAGATCGCAGTTGAGCGTTGCCGATACCCTCGCGAGCCCGGAACTGACCGGCGGAGCAGGCTTCACCTTCGAGGATGCCTGTGTCGCTGTCTATTTGGTGGCGCTTCTGGCCGAGGAAACGGCGGCCGGCCTGCCGGATCGGATGGTGGTCGGGGTCGCCGTGCAACAGGCGCCGGCCGGGCGGCCACTGGATGATCTGGTGGTCACCGCCAAGGCCGCCGATGGGTCGTTGGCATCCCTAGACCTCCAGATCAAACGGGCGCTGACCATCAGCGCCGCCGCGTCCAACCATGACTTCCGCAGTGTCGTGACGCAGGCATGGCAGACCATCGCGGCAGCGACCTTTCATGGGGACCTGGATCGCGTCGGCGCCGTGACCGGTCAGATCGCCTCGGATTCCAAACGCGCCTTAGAAACGATCTGCGAGTGGGCGCGCAGTCATGCCACGGCCGCTAGTTTTCTGCAGAGCTTCAGCGCGGGCGTCGCCAACGACACCCATCGCGCGATCCGCGATGCAGTGCGGACCATCCTCACCGAGGTCGATCCGGTCTTGGGCGACGACGCCCTGCACAGGTTCTTCCGGCACTTCGTCCTGGTCACGTTCGATTTTCTGCACGACGGAGCGACCATACCGCCGACGCAGGTGCCGGTCCTGCGCACCGTTCTCGCGGAGAGCGACAAGTCGCGCGCCGAAGATCTGTGGCAACGCCTGCAACGCGTGGCGCGCGAGGCCGCGGGGCGGGGCGCGAACTTCGACCGTGCGGTGCTGCTCAACAGTCTGCACGGCGCATTCCGGTTCGCCGGCGGCCGTTCGCTGCAAGCCGATCTGGCGATCCTCCAAGAAAGCGCAATCCGGGCGCTAGCGGAAATCGACAACACCATCGACGGCCTGAGCCTGCCACGTCCGACGACGTCGACGGCGATCGCTGCCGCGAGCGCGACTCACCGCTATGTTCAGGTGACCGGGCTGCCGGGAACCGGAAAATCCGCAGCATTGCGCGCCTTCGCCGAAACCTATGCGGCGCAAGGGCCGGTCCTGGTCCTCAAGGCTGATCGTTTGGATGGCTCGACATGGGCAACCTACGCCGCTGGGCTCGCCGTCGATCCGCGCCTCAAGCCCTTGCTGCAAGAAATCGCCGCGATCGGAACGCCCATCTTATTCATAGACGGCCTTGACCGCATCGAAATCGCCAACCGCGGCATCGTCAACGATCTTCTGAGCGCGTTCGCCAGCGATTCCGATCTTGGCCAATGGCGCGTGGTAGCCTCGGTCCGCGACAACGGCATCGAGCCGTTGCGGACATGGCTCTCGCCGGCCTGGACGCGCGTCGGCGCATCCATCGTCGAAGTCCCGTCCTTTGATGACGACGAAGCAGAGGAAATCGCGACCCAGCGGCCGGCTCTGCGGGCACTTTTGTTCGGCGACGCGAAGCTCCAGGAATTGGCGCGTCGGCCCTTCTTTCTGTCGGCTCTCGCCGGATTGCCTGGCGCCCAATCGATTCGCTCTGAAATCGATCTCATCGACGCCTGGTGGCAGCGCGGCGGATACAACGCACCGGCCGCGCGCGCGGGACATCGCCAGCGCGCCCTGCTGGCGCTCGCGCGCTCCGGTGCACTCACCATGGGTCGCCGCATTGCGATCACGGACACCGATCCGACGTCCGTCGCGGAGCTGCGCGCCGATGGCATTATCCGAGATGTAAAGGCCGGCCACACGGTGGCCTTTACCCACGATATCTATTTCGAATGGGCGTTCCTGCATCTGCTGATCGAGGCTGGCACGGAGTGGCCGGCAACCTTGCGTGCGGTGGGTGAGCCGCCGGTGCTGGGACGGGTGGTGGAATTGCTGTCGCAGTCGGTGCTGCTCGCGGCGGAAGATTGGGCCGGTCACCTGCACGCGCTCGAAACCTCCAACCTTCGGCCGCAATGGCGGCGTGCGTGGCTGCTGGGGCCTTTCAACCTACCGACCTTTGCAACATTTGCGGACACCTTTTCGACGGCGGTGTTGGCGGACGGGGCGCAATGGCTCTCCCATATCGCGGTGTGGTTTCAGGCGGAGAAGACCAGAGCCAATCCGCAAGTCCTGGATGGCGCACTCGGCGTGAAGGGATCGACCCGCGAGCTCATCCGCATGGCTGACCTCATCGCCTGGCCATCGGACCTGGCGCTGTGGCTGCGCTTTCTCGATTGGGTGCTGGCACTGGATTCACGGCTTCCGCACACCGCGGTCCCCGACATCGTGTCCGCCTTCGAGGTTTGGCAGAACCTCTTCGCCGATCGGCCAAACCGGGTATCCGACCTGATCCTGACGCGAGTCGAAGGATGGCTGTTTGATCTGGAAGACCGGCTGCATCCCGACCAGTTCCGATACGATCACGGTCCATGGCCGGGAGGCTCGGATGCGCTGCGCGAACTCGAAACCCGGTTGCGCACGCTGCTGCTGCGCGCCGGGCGCGCTTACCCCGCGCGCGTCAAGACCTATCTCGACCGCATGGATGGGCGCAAACGCCTGCGCAGCGTCGCCTTCGAGGACATCATCGGCTTTGCGCCGGTGCTTGTCGGCAAGCACAGCGAGCAACTGGTGGCGATCACGCTGGCGGAAACGCTGGACGATCTCCCGTCCGTCAAACTGGCGCGTGAGCGAGGCCGGGGAGGATGGAGCTATAGCGGGATCAACTATCACGACTGGTCGCATCTTGCGATCCGGTCCAATCCGCGACCGTTTTATCCGCCGGCGCCGACCCGCGAACCCTTCGCGTCCCTGTTTGCCAAGGCTCCGGATCAGGCTCGCGCGCTCGCGCGAGGCATCGTCAATCATGCCGTGGGGGCCTGGCGCGAGCTGCACACGCTCGATCCGGAACGTGAAGGAACGCCGGTCCCCATCGTATTGGATTTTCCGTGGGGCCAGCAGACCTTCTGGGGCAACCAGAATGTCTATGGCTGGTACCGCGGCCTGCTGGCGCCAGCGCCGGTCGACTGTGCGTTGATGGCGCTGGAGCGGTGGGCGTTCGCAGAACATGAACGCGGTCAGCCTGTCGACACGGTCATTCGCGCGGTGGTCGAGGGCCAGGACAGCTGTACCGTGCTCGGCATCGCGATCGCGTTGGCGTTGACCGCACAAGAAGTGACGCCGGGCATTCTGCCTCTTGTGACCTCGCAGCGGCTGTGGCGCTACGACATTCGCCGCCTGATCCAGGACGCCACCATGCAAGCGAACCTGATGGGGTTCGCCACCCGCGAGATGGACAATCATTACGACGCCGTGAAGACGGGTAACAGCCGTCCTTGCCGCGGTGACGAAATTCGTTCGGCGGCGATCCTCTATATCCTGTCGGGCGACGAGACGTTGCGCGAAGCGGCGCGTGCCGCGATCGCCGACTTCCCCAATCAGCTGCCGTTCGATCTCGAAGAACAGCAGAACAGTCCGGAATTTGTCGCCGAGTTGCGGCGCAACGCCGAGATTTGGGCGCAGCTCGCAAACCCCGATACCTACAAACTCTATCGGGCGCGCGACGGCGAACAGGTTTACGTCAAACACGAGAGTCCGCAAGCGAACGATCCGGATGTCGTGGAAGTCGTCGAACGCCAACGCATGATGGCGGATCGTTCCGGCCTCACCATGTGGGCCACCAAGACGTTCGAGACCGGTGCGATCGATCCACGCTTGACCATCGCGGACGCGGTCGTTCGGGCACGGGCATTGGACGCGCAAGACCTGTTCGCGGAAGGCACCCGAGACTTTGGCAATGAAGATCTGCGGCGCAACGCGGTTGCTGGCGTTGCCGCGGTGGTGTTGGCATTCGGGGACCCGCGCGATACCGATACGTTCACCTGGGCGCGCGATGCGGTTGCGCGTGCCGCAAAGCACGTCGGTGCCGGCGATCACTTCTTCTCTGGCTCGATGCTGGCCTTTCATCCTTGTCTGTTTGCGGCCCAGGCCTTTGCCGCCGAGATCAAGCGCGGCGGTGATGTCCGTGCCGCCAAAGAAACTCTGCTGGCGCTGGCGGCACATCCCTATGACCAGGTGGCGGAAGCGGCCCTCGCAGGCGCGATGGGCTGCTGGAACGCCGATCCGCAGTTCGGCTGGGCCGCTCTGAATCTCGGTCTTGCGCTGTCCATCGGCAGTTGGGGCGCGGGGCCGCGCTCACCGTATGGCTACGATCAGGCGGCCAATGCGGCGCGCGCGCATAAGGCGGTCGCTGCCGCTGTCGCCGAAGCGCTCGCAGCCGAACCGGTGCTGACGACCGTCGCCATCCCGCCGGCGTGGACGAAGGCGGAGATGGGCGAAGAGGAACCACGGCGCCGGGGCAAGCGCGGGTGGCGCACATCCGACGAGTTCTTACGGTGGGATTTCCTGCCGCGTGTTATCAAACACGTGCCGGTCGATCTCGTGATGGCCAACCCGGTACGGGCGCCGGTGTTTTTCGGCCTGTGCGGCGAACTGGTGAGATGGACTGCTGAGCGTATCAATCCGCCTTGGCTGAGCGAAGACGAGCAGGCGCGCGATGACCGCAGCACCGAAGTGTTAGAATGGCGCGACCACCTGTTCCGTTTTCTCGCCAAGGTGGCGTTGCATGTGCCGATCACCGATACAGCGACGACGCTTCTCGCACCGGCTTTTGCGTTGAATGGGGATGGTGCCTTGTCGTTGATCCGCCCGTTCGTAGACATGGTCGCGTGCGCGGGCATTTACGATCCGGTCGCGGCGGCACCCCAGGCCGTGCCGCTGATGGAGCTCTGTCTCGATCGGGTCTTAGCCATGGATGACTGGAAACGGGCCTCCTGGAACGATGGCCGCGTCCATGGCTTCGACATGCCCGATGTCGTTCGGGTGTTTCTGTTTGTCCAGGTCGACAAAGCCTCCGGCGCGGCGCGGTTCGCCAACGGCGACTGGAAGGATGTAGCTTTGATCCTGCCCCTCATCGACAAGTTCGTGAAAGCCGTCGGCCAGGTTCCCAATGTCATGTCCGCCTTCCTGACGCTGTGCGAACGCAGTATCGAGCACTATCCCGTGCAGGCCTTCGTCGAGCAGTGCGAAGCGGTACTGGCCAAAGATGCCGGGACGCCTTTGGGGTGGCGCGGAACGACCCTGCCTGGCAGGTTGGCGGCGTTGATTTACGAATTCGCCGAACGAGCGCGGCCGCTGCACCAGGGACTGGCGCAAAGGATGCTGCGTATTCTGGATCGACTGGTCGACATGGGCGACCGGCGCAGCGCCGCACTGCAGACCAGCGAGCTCTTCAAAGAAGTACGTTCAGTCTGAATTAGCCGGCAATGTCATCGGCGTCTTCGCTATCCCGGGGTATCTCGGGCTAATGATCGCCCCGTCTGAATCTACGATGGCGCCGGGCGGAGCTGCCTCTGCCGCGGCGTATATCTCCCGACACTTGCGATATTCTTCACGCCGAAGATCGCGTACATGGACTGCCAGACCTGCGTCGTCTCCAATAGCGAAAAACTTGCACGGCAGGGTCGCTAGTGCGTCGCGAATGATCCTCGGGTTGGCGTCGCCATCTAGGAGGAAGAGGACACTTCCGTCGACAGTGACCGGATGGTGCTTTGGGTCGTCATGGAACGGCGTAACATCCACCGTTGTACCGTCCGGGGCATTCCAAATCGCGTGGTGGACAGCGATGAGATATTCCTCGCCAGGCAACTCTTCGATTCGCCGTGGGAGAAACATCCAACCATAACGTGGCCGTCCGCCCTCTCGCTCGACCTTCCGGCGGACATTGTGGAAGCATAGGTTCGGTTGCATACCGTCCTCCGGACGGTGAATCACCAACCCGAGACCGCCGCCGCCGATAGTTTTTGCAAACGCGTTTATATGGTCGTGAGTCGCCATCGGAATATTTTACACCGATATTGAAACGGCTGCTCTCTTGCAGCCGACGAAACCGGAAAGGCGATGGCGTTTGAAGTAGGTGTGGGCGACTAATCCCAATATTTTGGATCGCGCCGCCATCAAGAAGTTCGTAAGCTTGGTTCCTGGCGGGACTAGGCTGGCGCAGTTATGCCAGTCACTACGATTCCTTGTGGCTTGCATTCGCGACGATACGTGCCGCTACGATGGCAACGATCACACCCAGCACGAAGCCGGAGCAAAAACTCGTCGAACCCGCTGCGTGCTGCGCGAAGCTGTAGGTGACGCCTGCGAGTTCCTTGGCACCTCCGTCCAAGTAGACAGCGCAGATGCCGGCGGCGACAAAAGCCAAACCGACCTCACGGAAAAGCCGGGAATAGATAGTCGCCGTCGCCACGATCAGGCCGGTCGCAATACCGAGCGCGAGGGTGGGGTCCGTGAAGGTCTCCATTGTTTCCTCCTCGGCCGGAGACGGTGCCGCTGCCCAACATTATGCAGGGCAAGAACGGTTTTCCCCGGTCGAGAAGTTTATATCGCGAGCCATGCGTCGCTATTGACGACGAATTACAATGGGTGATTGCCGCGCGCCTGCTGCAGGCTACATGTCGTGCGGCCCAAGGATGACCCGCTGCAATACAGTCAGGGATGCCGTGCTCCGGTTGTTGTCGAGGCACTGTTGGCGGTTCTGACCGCCTGAACCTCTCTTATTCGCGATCAACTGCGACCTCCCGCTGCACACGATCTGCACACGTCGTCCGCTAAGTGATTGTGGCGTATCGAAACTCGCTCCACTCCATCATGGGGGCGACGGAGAATTTGTGACTCAAACTATTCATTCGATTAGACTTTTTGGCCAGGCGCTTTTGGCTGCCCGGATCTATTCCATTGATATCACCAAAGCCAGCCCTCGCAAGGATGTGACTTGCCCGTCATAGCCATTCCGCACGACGGTGCACGTTCGGCAAGGGGGAATTCATAGTGAAGACGGTGTTGATATCCGCTGCACTTTTCAGCGTGATTCTTATGTGCGCATCTGCCGCTCAGGCTGCGGACTATTCCGCGATGGCGCCGCTCGATCGGTACCTGATGGAACGCATCGCCGAGATCACGCTGGCTAAGAGTGCTGCGCCTTCTTCCATCTCGGACAAGGCGGCGGTGCTAGTCCTCACGCACCACGGCTACGAAACCGCGATCGAAGGTACCAACGGTTTCGTCTGCGCGGTCGAGCGTTCGTGGATGTCGCAATACGAGTTTCCGCAATTCTGGAATCCGCATATGCGCGGGCCGCTGTGTTACAATCCGGCGGCTGTGCGCTCCATTTTGCCCTACACGATCAAGCGCACGGAGCTGGTGATTGCCGGGCGCTCGAAGGCCGAAATCCAAGCTGCGATCAAAGACAGTATCGACAAGCACACGTTGCCGCCTCTCGAAGCAGGTGCGGTGACGTACATGATGTCGAAGAAGCAATTCCTCAACGACGGTGCGCGCAACTGGATGCCGCATCTGATGTTCTACTTTCCGCGCGCTGACGCCGCGACTTGGGGTGCGGATCTTGCCGGTTCGCCGCTGATGCTGAATCCCCAGTTTCAGAAATCGGCGGAGGCTATGAGTGTGATCATGGTCGGTGTGTCGCGCTGGTCCGACGGCACGCCGGCGCCGATGGGCAAGCACTGAGCGAGGGATCGCGCCGTGTTAGAGAAGCTTCCAGACGAGCCTGCGCAAACGCGGACTGAAGGCGAGCAGGAAGCCAAGCACTGCGACAAGGCCGAGAGTCGCCCAGGAATTGTTCTCCGCGAAGGCACGCGCTTCCTTGCCCAAAAGAACTCCGAACTCGCTCGCGTTCAGGGGAGCTTTCGCGGGCGCCGGATGTTTTGGAAACGCCGTCTTCGTCACGATGCGCGCGAGTATGATGACAAGGGCCGACACAAGAATCGCCAGGCCCGCCGTGCACAATGCTGCCGCCCAAGGCTGCATCACGGTCTCGAGCAGTTCGTAGATCGCAATGATGACGAACGTAATCGCCACCATGCCGCCCGCGATGGCGATCATGGCCGCGCCCGCGCCGATGGCGAGACGCGTCAGCATCCGGCTGATGGCTTGACCCATTCTAAAATCAGCGGCGGCCGAAGATCAGGCCGAGAAGCACGCCGATGCCGAACGCAACGCCGGCGGACGCCAGCGGCTGTTCCTTGATCTTTTCGGCAACGTGATCGGCGCTGGATTGGGTTTCCGCCCAGACCCGGTCGCCAGCGGCACGCGCGCGCTGCGCAGCTTCGGCGCCGGCCGCGCGAGCGGTCTGCTCGAGCAGCGATGCGATCCGCGTGAACTCCGCGCGTAGCTGCTTGAACTCGCCAGCCAGCGCTTCAACATTGGTCTCTGTGTCGGCCATTTTCCGTCCTCCGAGCAGCGTATTGTCCGCCAAAACAAGGTAAAAATAGGTTACGGGCGGGCTACCTGCTAGGGCACACCCTTCCGAGTCAAGCGGTAACGCAAAACCTCAAGGTTTTGGCGCAATTCGCCAGACGATATTGCCCACATCGTCGGCCACCAGCAGGGCGCCCTTCGGGTCGACCGCCACTCCGACGGGCCGTCCATAGGCGGTGTCGGATTTGGGGTCGGGGATGAACCCGGTCAGGAAATCTTCCGGCAACCCATCGGGCTTTCCGTCCTTGAACGGCAAGAACTCGACCTTGTAGCCGGACATCTGCGCCCTGTTCCACGAGCCATGCTCGCCGATGAAGGCTCCGCCTCTGTAGCGCGACGGAAAAGTGTCGGCGTTGTAATACGCAAGACCCAACGCCGCGACATGTGCGCCCAGCGCGTAGTCCGGCGCGATCGCCTTGGCGACCATCGCGGGGTTCTGCGGCTGCACGCGGCTGTCGATATGCCTGCCCCAGTACGACCATGGCCAGCCATAGAATGCGCCATCCTTCACGCTGGTGAGATAATCGGGGACGAGATCGTCGCCGAGCTGGTCGCGCTCGTTCACGACCACGAACAGCTTGTGGTCGATCCAGGCCATGCCGTTCGGATTGCGCAGACCGCTCGCGAAGATGCGTTCGTGAGAGCCGTCGGGATCGATCTGCAGAATGTCGGCGCGGCGCTTCTCGATATCGAGGCCCTTGTCGGCAATGTTGCTGCCGGAGCCGACGGTGACATAGATTTTCCCGCCGTCTTCGCTGGCGATGAGGTTGCGTGTCCAGTGATGGCCGACGGGAAGATCGAGGATCTTCTGTCCCTTCGCGGCGATCTGTGTTTCGCCGTCTTTGTAGGGATAGCGAACGACGCCATCGGTGTTCGCGACATAGAACCAGCCGTTCAACAGCAGCATCCCGAAGTTCTGATTCAGGCCGTTCAGGAACACCGCGCGCATGTCGGGCTTGCCATCGCCGTCGGTGTCGCGCAGCAGCGTGATCTCATTCGCGCTGGGTGGCGCTGAGCCATTCTTCACGTCCATATAATGTTCGACAACGCCTTCGATAGAATCCATTGCGGTGAGCGGCGGCGCGGCTTCGGCGACCAGCACATCCCCATTCGGAAGCACATAAATCCAGCGCGGATGTTTAAGACCTTCTGCATAGCGCGTGACGGTGAAACCTGCGGGTGCTGTCGGCGCGGCGCCGGCGGGCCATGGCGCGGTCGAATTCACCGCCATGTTCGGGATCGTCTGTGGTGCTGGATCGGGCAGCGTCGGGTTCGCGCCGAGATTCGATTTCGGTCGCGGATGGCCCCGATCGCAGGCAGCGAGCGCGAGCGGAAGCAGGAGTGCGACGGCAAAACGCTTCATGGAAATCTCCTAGGCGCCGGTACGTTCCTTGAAAAACTGGATCACGCGTTCCTCGGCCTGTTTGGTTCTGCTGCCCGGTTCGTCGATCAGATTTACGGTGAGCACCGAATGGGCGTTCATCGGGCCGGGCGCGGAATCCTCATCCTCAAACTCGTGAACCTCGAATTTGTCGCCAAGCTCTTCCTTCAGAAGCGCGAAGCGCTCGTCCGGCACCAGTTTGTCGCTTTTGAAACGCAGACCGATGGCGGAAAGGTTCTCTTCGGCGAAGCGTTTTTTCGCACAGGCGAATTCTTCCGGCGAAACGTCGATGCTTCTTTTACCGGCGCGTACAGTGACCGGCATGGAAGGCTGGGAAAGCACCGGCGCCACGACCGAAGGCTCGGTCATCATCGCGAGCGCGAAGCCTCCCGTGAAGCACATGCCGACGGCGCCAACGCCCTTGCCGCCGCACTCGCCATGGGCCTTGCGGGCCAGCGCGCGGAGCCAGTCCACCATTGGGCTCGATTTGCCGGCCTTCCACACATTGAATTCGCGCCGCACGCACATGCCCATGAACATCTGGCCGAGTGCATAGCCAGTCGAGACAGGTCGTCCAGGGTCTCCGAAAAGGCTGGGGCAGTAGACAGTCATCCCGGCGGACGCGACGCGATCGGCAAAGCGGATGACGAGCGGGTGCAGGCCCGGCATTTCGTGCATCACGATCACCGCGGGACCGCTGCCACGGCGATAGACCTTGCGTGTCCAGCGGCCGTCATCGAAATCGAAGGCGGTGTAGTCCTTTAATGCCGCTGCGTATTCCATCTTCACCCCTTGCCGCCTGAGCGATGCAGCCCGTACGCTGCGCGCCAGCTTAGTTCAACTGGCGGCTGGAAGGCGATGACCGACTCCGAACTTCTCCGTCTGCGCGAGAGCATCGACAATATCGATGCGGCCCTGGTGCATCTTTTGGCGGAGCGGTTCAAATGCACGCAGGCGGTCGGGCGCTTCAAGGCCGAGCATGGCCTGCCGCCTGCAGACCCCGCGCGCGAAGCCCAGCAGATCGAGCGCCTGCGCGGGCTGGCAAAGGCCGCCAAGCTCGATCCCGACTTTGCCGAGAAATTCCTGAGCTTTATCGTTACGGAAGTTATTCGCCATCACGAAGCGATCCGAAACGGCAAGGCCTGACCGCCGCCTTGCGGCAGGGGCGCGCCCCTGTATCATCGCCCGCAGAACGCAGGAGCCCCGCCGATGGATATTTCTTTTTCCCCCGAAGAAGAGGCCTTTCGCGCCGAAGTACAGGCCTTTATCGCCGAGGCGAAAACAAAGCTGCCGAAGACGGATGTCGGTGCTCCGGAAGCCGCGACGCGCTCCAAGGAAGACTATCTCGCCTGGCACAAGCTTCTCTACGAGAAGGGTTGGGTCGCGCCGCTATGGCCTAAAGAATATGGCGGTCCCGGCTGGAGTGTGACGCAACGCTACATTTTCGGGGAGGAAACCGCCAAGGCGGAGACGCCGGTGACATTGCCGTTCGGCCTGTCGATGTGCGGGCCGGTCATCTTCACCTTCGGCAACGATGAGCAGAAGAAGAAGTTCTTGCCGCGCATCTTGTCAGGCGAGGACTGGTGGTGCCAGGGCTATTCGGAGCCCAGCTCCGGCTCCGATCTCGCGAGCCTGCGCACCAAGGCAGTGCGCGAAGGCGACTACTACATCGTCAATGGCCAGAAGACGTGGACGACGCTCGCGCAATATGCCGACTGGATTTTCTGTCTCGTCCGCACCAACACGGACGTCAAGCAGCAGGAAGGAATTTCGTTCCTGCTGATCGACATGAAGTCGCCGGGCATCACCGTGAAGCCGATCATCGTTCTCGACGGCGCCCACGAGGTGAATGAGGTGTTCTTCGACAATGTGAAAGTGCCCGTCGCCAATCGCGTAGGCGAGGAGAACAAGGGCTGGACCTATGCCAAGTTCCTGCTGGTGCATGAGCGTTCCGGCATCGCACGCGTGGCGGGTTCGAAGCGGGCTGTCGAACGCCTGAAGGAAATCGCGCGTGCGGAACTGGACGATGGCAAGCCGTTGATCGAAACTGACTCTTTCGCGCACAAGGTGGCAGAGCTTGAAATCGAACTGTCGGCGCTCGAATACACCGAGCTGCGGACCTTGGCTGCGGAGTCGAAAGGTCAGATGGCTGGGCCCGAAAGTTCAATCCTGAAAATCCGCGGTACGGAAATTCAACAACGCATCACGGAGCTGACAGAAGAAGCCGTCGGCTACTACGCGCTGCCCAACGACCGCCGCAAGGGAAGCAACGAATATCCGGTCGGTCCGGATTATGCCGTCGGCGCCGCCGGCCGTTACTTCAACATGCGCAAAGCCTCGATCTATGGAGGTTCGAACGAGATTCAGCGCAACATCATCGCGAAGGCCGTTCTCGGCCTATAAGAAAAGACAGGGACGACGCTCATGGATTTCTCCTTCACCGAGGAACAGACGCTGTTGCGCAATTCGGTCGAGAAATATCTCGCCGCTAACTACAAATACGAGGACTGGCGAAAGTTCACCCGCAGCGAAGCTGGCCGCGATCCGAAACACTGGTCACAATTCGCGGAGCTTGGCCTCCTCGCCGCGCCGTTGCCCGAAGCGCATGGCGGCCTGGGCGGCGATGCCGTTTCCTCGATGATCATCATGCAGGAATTTGGCCGCGCATTGGTGGTTGAGCCCTACGTACCGACCGTGGTGATCGGCGGCGGGCTCATCGCTTACGGCGGCTCAGACGCGCAGAAGGAAGAATGGCTGGCGAAGATCGCCGGCGGTGAAACGATAATGGCGTTCGCCTTTGCCGAGCCGCAGGGCCGCTACAACCTCGCCGACCTCACGACCACGGCGAAAAAGCAGGGTTCGGTTTTCGTATTGAGCGGCCATAAGGCCGTTGTCATTGCGGCGCCCTGGGCGGATCAGCTTATCGTCACCGCGCGCACATCCGGTGGGCGCCGTGACGAAAAGGGCGTGAGTGTTTTTCTGGTCGACAAGAAATCCAAGGGCGTTTCCTGTCGCGATTTTCCGACGATGGACGGCACGCAGGCATCGGAAATTACGTTCGAAAACGTCGAGGTGCCGTCCGATCGGCTCATCGGCGAACTCGACAATGGATTGCCATTGGTCGAGCGCGTGGTTGACGAAGCCATTGCCGCCACCTGCGCCGAAGCGACCGGCGCGATGAAGGTTCTGGTCGATGCGACGGTCGAATACTCCAAGCAGCGCAAGCAGTTCGGCGTTCCGATCGGCAAGTTCCAGGCACTCCAGCATCACATGGTCGACATGTTCGTGAACTCCGAACAGGCCACTTCGATCACGTTGATGGTCACGCTGAAGCTCGGCGAGAGCGAAGTCGCGCGCAAGATGGCTGCCTCCGCCGCGAAGGTGCAGATCGGCAATTCGGGCCGTTTCGTCGGGCAGGGCGCGATCCAGATTCATGGCGGCATGGGCATGACCGACGAACTCAATGTCGGTCATTACTTCAAGCGGCTGACAATGATCGACACGCTGTATGGCAGCATCGATCATCATTTGAAGCGTTACGCCGCGCTGGATGCGGACAAGGCGGCGTGAGCGCGCTTCTCTTCGAGAAATCCGGTCCGGTCGTCACGCTGACGATCAACCGCCCGGAAAGCCGCAATCCGCTAGGTGAAGAAGGCGACGGCGAGCTGTTCGCCGAGGCCGCGGCGAAGATCAATGCCGACCGTGACGTGCGCTGCGCGATCCTGACCGGCGCGGGGCAATCCTTTTCCGCCGGCGGAAATGTGAAAGCGATGCGCGAGCGTTCCGGCGCGTTCGCCGGCGCGGGGGTGCATATCCGCGAGCGCTACCGGCATGGAATCCACAAGATTGTCCGCTCCATCTGGGGCATCGAGGTTCCGTTGGTCGCGGCTGTGAACGGCCACGCCATTGGTCTCGGCAACGATGTGGCCTGTCTTGCGGACATTCGTGTCGCCGCGGACAACGCGGTGTTCGGCGCGACGTTCCTCAAGATCGGTCTGGTGCCCGGCGATGGCGGCTCGTGGATTCTGCCGCGCGTGATTGGCTATCAGCGTGCCGCCGAACTCGTCTTCACCGCTGACACGATAGACGCCGCCACGGCGTTGAACTGGGGACTGGTTTCGAAAGTCGTGCCTGCCACGACGCTGATGGACGAGGCGCGGTCCCTTGCATCCCGCATCTGCCGTCAGCCGCCGGACGTGCTGCGCATGACCAAGAAGCTGATGCGCGAAGGCCAGAACGTGAGCTTCGACACGATCATGGAAATGTCGGCCGCCTACCAGGCGCTCGCCCATCTGACCGAGGATCACAAGGAAGCGGTGTCGGCGTTCTTCGAAAAGCGCGCCCCCGACTACAAGGGACGATAACAGGAGACTTCAATGGCCATTGGCGTGATCGCAACTCTGAAAGTGCAACCCGGCAAAGGCGCCGATCTCGAAGCTGTGTTCAAAGACCTCGCGGCGAAGGTTCGCGCGAACGAGCCGGGCAACAAATTCTACACGCTCTGCAAATCGCGCACGGCCGAGGATACCTACATCGTTATGGAGATGTATGACGATCAGGCCGCGATCGAAGCGCATGGCAAGTCGGACCATTTCCGTGCCGCCGGTCCCGGGATCGGCGCGTGTCTCGCCGGCCGGCCGGAGATCCAGTATCTCGACGCGGTCTAAACCGGCGAGAATGGCACCAGCATCGGCGTGCGTGCCCTGTAGGCGTCGTATTCCGCCGGGCCGAGTTCTTCTCGCAGGAAACGCTCTTCGAGTTTGCCTTTCATCCAATAGCCGATGACCAGCAACACAAAGCCGATGACTGCCGTCGTCGTGCCCTTGAGGAGCATCGTCGCGAGCGCCGCTGTGAGGATTCCGGTGTAGATCGGATGGCGGACGAGCCGGTACGGTCCTGTGTCGACAACGCGATGGCCTTCCTTGCGCGTGATGCGGCCCGACCATAGTGCGCCGAGATGAATGCGTGCCCACCAGCAGAACAGGAATCCAACCGCTGCGAGCCCAACCATCGCCCACTGGATTTCGAGAGAGAATTTCCAGAAGCGGTGAAAAAGTAAATCCATCCACATGAGCGGTTGCGTACTGCCGATGAAGGATATGAGCAGGAACACAAATCCAAAGGTGGTGAAGAACCTGTAGGGTGCCTGCCGTGACACACCTGCACCTTTAACGGTGCGATTGGCCCATCCCGCCGCTATGATCCAGGTCACCGCCCAGAGGGTCCACGGGATATAAATTGCGTTCTGCGGCCAAGCCCACATAGCCCACATTGTCTGTCCCTCCCACTACGCTTTGGACATGGGGCAGCGCAGGCGCGATTACAAGGCTGGGTTAGAATCTCAGCGCGGAAGCCTGCTTTACCAAGGGGAGCTTGCGGATGGCCGCGAGCGTCTTGTCGTCCACGCCGCCATCCACTTCCAGAAGCGCAATGGCGTCATTGCCGGGTGCGGAGCGGCCAAGTGCGAAGGACGCGATGTTGACCTTCGCATCGCCGAGCAGGGTGCCAAGGCGGCCGATCATGCCGGGCTTGTCCTCGTTGATGACGTACAGCATGTGCGGCGCGAACTCTGCATCGAGGTTGATGTCGCGCACCTGGATGAGACGTGGCCGTCCGTCGGAGAACACGGTCCCTGCGACACGGCGCGTGCTGTCGTCCGCCAGCGTCGCCGTGATTTTGATGTAGCCTTCGTAAGCGCCCTGCTGGTCGCGACGGATTTCGCTGACCTTGATGCCCCGCTCCTTCGCGACGACCGGCGCATTGACCATGTTCACGTCGACAAGTGTCGGGCGTAACAGGCCCGCAAGCGCGGCCTGCGTCAGCGCGCGGGTGTTGAGCGCCGCTGCGGAGCCCTCATAGAGGATCTCCACGCCCGCGATGCTGGTGTCGGTGAGCTGTCCCGCGAAGGCGCCGAGCTTTTCGGCAAGTGAAATCCATGGCCGTACCTTGGCGGCTTCTTCCGCGCTGATCGACGGCATGTTGAGCGCGTTGGTGATCGCTCCGGTCAGCAGATAGTCCGAAATCTGTTCGGCAACCTGGAGCGCGACGTTCTCCTGTGCTTCGGTCGTCGACGCGCCAAGATGCGGCGTCGCGACAACCTTGTCGTTGCCGAAAAGGATGTTCGCTGTTGCGGGTTCTTCCTCGAATACGTCCAGCGCCGCACCGGCGATATGCCCGCTATCGAGCGCGGCCTTCAGCGCTTTCTCGTCCACAAGTCCGCCGCGCGCGCAGTTGATGAGCCGCGCGCCCTTCTTCATGCGGTTGATGGCATCGGCCGAGATGATGTTGCGTGTCTCGTTTGTCAGTGGCGTATGCAAGGTGATGAAATCCGCGCGCGCCAGAAGGTCGTTCAGCTCGACCTTTTCAATGCCGAGCGATTGCGCTCGCTCCGGCGAAAGATAGGGATCGAACGCGATCACACGCATGCGCAAACCCTTGGCGCGATCGGCAACGATGCCGCCAATGTTTCCCGCGCCGACGAGGCCCAAAACCTTGCCCGTCAGCTCGACGCCCATGAAGCGGTTCTTCTCCCACCTGCCGGCCTGAGTGGAGGCGTTGGCGGCAGGAAGCTCACGCGCCAGCGCCATCATCAGTGCGATCGCGTGCTCGGCGGTGGTGATGGAATTGCCGTGCGGCGTGTTCATCACGATCACGCCGGCGGCCGTGGCGGCGGGAATATCGACATTGTCGACGCCGATGCCGGCGCGTCCCACGACCTTCAGGTTCTTCGCCGCCTTGATGACTTCGGCGGTGATCTTGGTCGCGGAACGGATCGCGATGCCGTCGTATTGATCGGCGATCTTGAGCAGTTCTTCCTTGCTCAATCCCGTCTTTACATCCGTTTCGACGCCGCGTTCCCTGAAGATGGCGACGGCGGCGGGCGAAAGCTTGTCGGCGATCAGGACCTTCGGCATCGCTTCAGCCCTTCACCTGTGCCCAGGCCCAGTCGAGCCATGGCGCCAATGCTTCGATCTCCGCGGTCTCGACCGTGGCGCCGCACCAGATGCGCAGACCTGCGGGCGCGTTGCGGTGGCCGGCGATGTCGAAGGCGACGCCTTCGGCTTCCAGCACGTTCGCGATCTTGCCCACCATCGCGTAGCGCGCATCCTCATCGAGTTTCGTGAACGCCGGATCGGTGATCTTCAGGCACACGCTGGTGTTGGACCGGTATGATGCATCGCCCGCGAGGAAATCGACCCAATTGCTCTTTGCCACCCACGCCGACAGCGCCGCGAAATTCGCATTCGCGCGCGCCTGCAGCGCCTTCAATCCGCCGATGCCTTCGGCCCAGGTCAGAGCATCGAGGTAATCCTCGACCACCAGCATCGATGGCGTGTTGATCGTCTCGCCCGCGAAGATCGCTTCGTTGAGTCCGTTACCCTTGGTGAGCCGGAAGATTTTCGGCAGCGGCCAGGGCGGCGTGTAGCCTTCCAACCTCGCCATGGCGCGTGGCGACAGCACCATCATGCCATGCGCGGCCTCACCGCCCAGAACCTTCTGCCAGGAGAACGTCGTGACATCGAGCTTCGACCAGTCGAGGTCCATCGCGAAGGCGGCACTGGTCGCGTCGCAGATCGTGATGCCTTCGCGGTTCGCGCTGATCCAGTCGGCGTTCGGCACACGCACGCCCGATGTCGTGCCGTTCCACAAAAAGACAATGTCATGGGAAGAATCGGCCTGCGAGAGATCGGGCAGGTCGCCATACGCGGCCTTGAACACGCGGCCATCCTTGATCTTCAGCTGCTTGATCGTGTCGGTGACCCAATCCTCGCCAAAGCTTTCCCACGCGAAACAATCGAGCGGACGCGGTCCCAGCATCGACCACATCGCGATTTCCATCGCCCCGGTGTCGGACGCGGGTACGATGCCGATGCGATAGTCGTCCGGCACGCCGAGAAGCTTCTTCGTGCGGTCGATCGCGTCTTTGAGTTTCGCTTTGCCCGGTCCCGAGCGATGCGAGCGCCCGAGCAGCGCTGTGTCGAGGACTTCCGTGGTCCAGCCCGGCCGTTTGGCGCAGGGTCCGGACGAAAAAAAAGGCCGTGCAGGGCGCACGGCCGGCATATTACCGGTCATCAGACATTCCTTCCAGAATGTTCGCGCCGCGTTGGGGCGGCGTGGCCCGGGACTCTTGTAGGGTATTTGTCACCGCGCGGTCAAATGCACGGCGCAGATTTCCGTCCAGTGTGGAACGCAACGTATACTTCGCCCGTTTTCACTCCCGCTATTTGTAGAAGGGACAGCCATGCCGATCATTGAAGAAGACGACGATGAAGACGTTATCGAGCTTGGCATTTCGGTCGAGAAAGTACGCTTCATCATTGTGAAAGCGCGCCAGTTCGACGCCAAGGAAGACGACGCCGATCCCGACGAAGGTTCGAACGCGGCTGATGACGGCATGGCGGATGTGCTCGAAGACAAACCGGAAGAGGATGCTGTGCGCAGCGAACTCGTCCAGTTCATCAATGGACTTAATGAGGAAGAACAGATCAATCTCGTGGCGCTCGCCTGGGTCGGCCGCGGCACGTACGACATCGACGACTGGGATGAGGCGATTGAGACCGCGCAGACGGAGCACAACAAGCGTACTGCGCAATATCTCCTCGGTCTTCCCCTGCTCGGCGACTATCTCGCGGAAGGTCTTGAAGCCTTCGATGAGGAATTCGACGACGAAACGGACGAAGAACTCGAAGATGAAGAGCCCAGCGAAGAAGACGACGAATAATCAGGCTTCGATTTCTGCCGTCATATAGAGCGCGCACGGTCCGGAGAGGATCGTGCGGCCGTTGTCGTCGGTGCAGAGAAGATCGCCGCCGCGCGGGCTCACCTGCCGCGCCTTCAGTGTTTTCTTGCCGAGCCGCTTCGCCCAGAACGGGACCAGCGCGCAATGCGCGGAGCCTGTCACCGGATCTTCCGGCACGCCTTTGTCGGGCGCGAAGAAACGCGAGACGATGTCGTAGCCCCCAGGTTCATTGACTTCGTCCGGCGCGGTCGCGATCAGGCCCCACATATCGAGTGGCCGCAGAACGCGCGCGATATCACCGGCGTCCTTGATGGCGCGTACTTCTTTGGCGTCCTTCCACACTGCAAGGATGTAGCGGCCTTTGTGCAGTTCGTCGGGCGGCGCTGTGCCAAGCGCCTCGCCGATCTGCTTCGCCAAACCGTCCGGAATTTCGTACGGCGCGACGGGATCGGACGGCAGGGACATCACGTGGTTTCCGTCTGCGCCGCGATCCACGACGAGGGTACCGGAGCGCGTCTCGAACGCGACGGATTGCAGAGCCGTGTCGAGGAATTTGAAGATCGTCCAGGCGCTCGCGAGCGTGGCGTGGCCGCAGAGATCGACCTCGGCCTCCGGCGTGAACCAGCGCAGATCGTATTTGCCCGCGCCTGTCTTCACGAAGAACGCGGTCTCCGCGAGATTGTTCTCGTTGGCGATCTTCCGCATCGGCGCGGTGTCAAGCCAAGTATCGAGCGGAACGACCGCCGCCGGATTGCCTTCGAACGGCCTGCTCGCGAACGCATCCACCTGCCACATCTTCAATGTCATTGCGGTTCTCCTGTTGTGGTGACGCTAGCGAGATGCGCGTTGCACACGAAGGTGCTCACGCACATACCAGTAGTGATCTGAGAACATGCCCCGCTTGTCATCCCCGGCGAGCAGCGCCGTCAGGCGATGCGAGGGAAGGGGATCCAACTTCAAAAACATTTCTCGGCCCTAGGAAGTTGGGTTCCCTTCCCCTCGCGACACTGCCGTGTCGCTCGGCCGGGAATGACAGTTTTGGTTTAGTCAGTTTTTGCTGCGCCGCACTGCCCAATTGAACCTCGCTCGCGAAATCGAGGCATTCAATTCAGCCTGACGTGAGTGTTGGCAAAAAAAGACCCTACACCGCGGTGTTCGATAAGCGGGGCGAAATTTATTTTTCCGGCGCTGTTTTGCGCGATGTTGCACGCGCAAAAGCACAGGCTCTCCGCCGCTTTTCGCGGCAGAATTGGATTCGTCTGCTCCTGTGGGGATTTGGGAGAAATGGCGATGCGAGCGTTGCGCTTCAAGGGGTAGGTAGTGTTTTATTTCGAGTTCTGCTCGCTCACCGTGGATCCGCATTTCTCGCACACCACAAGCTCGCCGTCCTGCCGAAATCCGATTGGTAATTGGTGCGGCACGTTCTTGCTGGAAGCCACCACTCCCGAATTACCGCATTTGCACTCAATTTTCCCAATGCTCGCCACGTGGCTTCTTTCAAGTGCGTTTTCCATTTAGCTCTCCAAGCGAGAATTTAAATAAAGCCTTCCGGCTTCTGAAGCGCCCTCTGAAAATGCCCAGCGAGGGGAGCAAAGTCTTTTGCAGTCACACGCACATGGGTTGCCCCCGACGCTTTGGCAGCCAAGCAGAGGGCTTGGAGATTAAGCGGGAGTTTGTCCAAAGCGTACTGAGTAGCCTCGCCCGGCTTTTCGTAGATTCTAGCAGGATGGCGCTCGACTTCTGGGGAGTTCAGCCAACTCTTTTCGCCTTGGCCACGATGGTACTCAAAGGCGGCATCGAACGCCGCGAGCAGCACATCGACCGGCAATTCTGCGCTTGAGTCATCCATTTGATCGCGCCTCCGCCACTACGCCGGGCTCAGCGCCTGCACCTGGCTGCGCTTCTCGCCGAGCGCGCGCTTCATCTGGGTCTGAAGCTTCTCGAACGCACGCACTTCGATCTGGCGCACGCGTTCGCGCGACACACCATATTTCTGCGACAGCTCTTCGAGCGTGGCCGGATCGTCCTGCAGACGCCGTGCCTGGATGATCTCGCGCTCGCGCTCAGTCAGTTCGCCCAGCGCACCGGTGAGCAGATCGTGGCGCTCGCCAAGCTCTTCGCGCTCGGCCATGCGCGTTTCCTGATCCATCGTGTCGTCGGCAATCCAGTCCTGCCATTCGCTTTCGGAGTCAGACCGCAGCGGCGCGTTCAGCGACGAGTCCGGCCCCGACAGGCGGCGGTTCATATCGACCACGTCGCGCTCGGTCACGCCGAGCTGATCGGCGATCGTGGCGACGTGTTCCGGTGTCATGTCGCCTTCCTCGATCGCCTCGATCTTGGTCTTGGCCTTGCGCAGGTTGAAGAAAAGCTTCTTCTGCGCCGCTGTGGTGCCCATTTTCACGAGCGACCATGAGCGCAGGATGTATTCCTGGATCGATGCACGAATCCACCACATCGCATAGGTCGCGAGACGGAAGCCCTTGTCGGGCTCGAACCGTTTGACCGCCTGCATCAGCCCGACATTGCCTTCGGCGACCACTTCGCTGATCGGCAGGCCATAGCCGCGATAGCCCATTGCGATCTTGGCGACGAGGCGCAGATGCGAGGTCACGAGCTTGCGCGCCGCTTCGGGGTCTTCATGCTCCTTCCAGCGTTTGGCGAGCATGTACTCTTCTTCCGGCTCCAGAAGAGGAAATTTCCGGATCTCGGTGAGGTATCGGGAAAGCCCGCCTTCGCCGGCGAGGCTCGGTAAGCCACGGCTGCTCATTGTGTCCATCCTTGCGCCAAACGCGCACGCCAGACTGACGCGTCTCCATTAGACAACGCGTTCGCCTGCCATTCGACAGTTAATTCGAGAAAAGATTGCCCCATCAGGTAGCGGATGTGGGATTGGGTCAGGGCTTTTTCAAGCCCCTTAAAGCGCCCACGAGGCCGGAAAAATCCGCGGGCCAGGGGGATTCAAAGCGCATATCCTCACGGCTGGTGGGGTGTTGAAATCCAAGCACATAGGCGTGAAGCGCCTGCCGCGGAAATTCCCGCGCTGCCGTGAAGGCTATTTCCTCGGCATCGGTTTTCGGGCGTGGCGGCTGGCGCGCGCGCCCATAATCCGGATCGCCGATCAGCGGATGGCCGAGATGGGTCATGTGCACACGGATCTGGTGCGTGCGCCCGGTCTCCAGCCGGCATTCGATCAGCGACGCGAAGGGGCGAATGGGATCGCCAAACGTCTCCAGCACGCGATAGCGTGTGCGCGCGATCTTGCCGCCGCCGCGCACCACGGCCATGCGCTTGCGGTCGAACGGGTTGCGCGCGATCTCGCCTTCGATCAATCCGTCGCCCTTGCGCGGCGCCCCCCACACGACCGCGTTGTAGGCACGCTCGATCGTGTGCTTGGCAAACTGTTTGGAGAGCGCATTCATCGCGCGCTCGTTCTTCGCCGCGACCAAGAGCCCGCTCGTGTCCTTGTCGAGGCGGTGGACGATGCCCGGCCGCATCTCGCCGCCGATGCCGGACAGCTCCTTGCCGCAATGCGCGATCAAGGCGTTGACCAGCGTGCCATCGGGATTGCCGGCCGCGGGATGGACGACAAGACCGGCTGGTTTCTCGATGACGATGAGGTCCTTATCCTCGTAGACGACATCCAGCGGAATGTCCTGGGCCTGCGGCAATGCGGGTTTTGCTTCGGGCAGCACTACGCGATACTCCTCGCCCGGTTTGACCCTGTGATTGGTGTCTCTTATCGTTTCCTCTCCGCGCGCGACCGCGCCCGCCTCGATCAATCCCGACAGGCGCGAGCGGCTGTGTTCGGCGAACGCTTCCGCCAGGAAGCGGTCGAGACGCATTCCTTCCTGCTCGTCAGCGACCGTGGCGCGCAATTCGTTTCCGGAGATTTTGGTGTCTGACATTCAAACGCCGCTGGAGCCCGCGAAGACCATGAGCCACAGGCTGATGCTCGCGGTCGTCATAGTCCTTGGCGTGCTCATTGTCATCGCTCTCGTCCTGCTGGTGGTTGGGATGATGCGGAAGTTCTCCGGGCCAGCCGCCTCGCAGACCGCCGGCGTCGAACAGACATTCGCTTTGACAGCAGGCGCCAGGGTGATCGAAATGCAGTCGCAGCCAAACCGGCTGATCCTGCATGTCCGCGCTGCGGACGGCGACGAGATCGACATCATCGATACCGAGGATGGGCATCTGATCTCGAAGATCAAAGCCGCGAAATAGATGGTTGCCACGCTCTTACTGCCCGATGCGCTTGGCGCACAGATCTCGGAGGAAGCGCGCGCCGCGTTTCCCCGCGAATGCTGCGGACTGATCGAAGGCGTGCGGACAGGCGATGCCGTGCGCGCGGTGGGGATCCATCCGGTACACAACGTCTCCCCGGATCCGGATCGCTTCGAGATCGATCCGGCGGCCCATCTGCGCCTGCGCCGCACCGCGCGGGAAGCAGGGCGCGCCATCGTTGGCTGCTATCATTCCCATCCCAATGGCCGCCCCGGCCCGAGCCCGCGCGACCTGCCCGGCGAGAAGGATTTCCTCTGGCTGATCGCGGCGCTCGACGCGCACGGGCAGCTTTCGTTTGCCGCCTTCGTTCCGGAAGAAAACCGCTGGCGTAGTGTTTCGCTGGAGGTTTCTGCGCGGGCCGCCTGAGCTTTCGGCGGGCGCTTGATCGAGGCCTGCGGTGGCCGCTATAAGCCGCGCTTCCCGCGCGATGCTCCCATCGTCTAGCGGTTAGGACGCGGCCCTCTCAAGGCTGAAACCGGGGTTCGATTCCCCGTGGGAGCGCCAGCACCAATTTCGCCACCAGCGAAGGATGCATGCCAGCGTGTCTCTTCAAGAGCCAATTGGTGCATGTTTGACATCCCGTGAGATGTGAAGTATACATCACATTAAGTGATGGAGACTTAACATGACACGCGATGGAAAATTTCTGCTGTTCCTGGCCCTGGCTGTCATTGGCGGGATTGGAATTGCGCTCTCGACGTTCGCAGTCATTGGCCCCCTCCGCGGCAACGGGCTCAGCATGGCGCATATCGTGGCTGGAACGATCGTCGTGACGGTCGCGATGGCCTGGGCATGCGCGTTTGTCACGCGCGCGCATTTCGCGCGGGACGAATTCAAGCGTCAGCGGGAGATCTCTGCCTCCTACTGGGGCGGCTGGTTCGGGATCGCCGCATCTACGCCGATCTTCTTTTTCATAGCTGCCGGCGGTCTTGGTCGGCCGGCAAGCCTGCACGCCGCGCCACTGATCGTGTTCACCAGCGGCTATCTGCTTGCGCCAATCTGCGGGCTGCTCGGCACCGTCGCGGCGCAGCTTTGGTTGCGCCGTCGCGACAATCAGTAATGAAGAATCTTTTGAAAGTGATGCGCGCGGAGCGGAACTGGACACAGGCCGAACTTGCGCGACGGCTCGATGTCTCGCGCGAGTCCATCAATGCCATAGAAACCGAGCGTTATGATCCAAGTCTCCCGCTGGCGTTTGAGATTGCAGAGCTGTTTGGAAAAAAAATAGAAGAAGTCTTCCTTTACAGGCCGCGCCTGTCTCGGCAGGGCCGCCGATAGCACCGCATTCTCTTTTGCGAGCGAAAGGGATCGAGTTTTATGTGCGAGGAAAGACCGATGTAGCAATCGCGTATAAAACATCGGAACGCGTTGGAAGAGTTGCTGGCCGATGTTGCGCCAATGTGCCGATTGAACTTGCTTCCATAGCTCCCCGTGGGAGTGCCACCTGGTTGGCGGGGGCTACAGAGCGGTTCCATTCTCCGTGCTGGAGAATCTGCGATATCAGAGTGTGCCCGTGACGTTGTTGGCAGCCTGGTCCACCGCCAACGCCTTGAAATCGTCGGCCGATTTCTGCGCGGCGGCCTGATCGTTCGCCGGTATCTGCGTGGCCAGAGCCTGAACACGTTGCTGCGACTCCTTGTCTCCGCTCTTTGCGGCGATCGCATACCAGCGATACGCGTCCAGCAAACTTTGCGGCACACCGGTGCCGCGTTCATACAGGACCGCCAGATCGAACTGAGCGTCCACCAGGCCAAGATTTGCGGCCTTCAAGAACCAACGCACCGCTTCGGGAGAATTCTTGGAAACACCTTCGCCTTCCGTGTAGGCGAGCGCGAGGTTGTACATTGCCCTTCGGTTGCCGAGATTTGCGGCGCTCTCGTATAGTTGCGCTGCATGTGCCTGATCGGCGGCCACGCCATGGCCCGCGGCATAGAGGGCGCCCAGACGGTATTGGGCGACGGCGTTGCCCTGCTTGGCTGCAAGTCCCAACCATTTCGCGGCTTCCGATCCACTGGCGGCGTCGTTCTCGCGCGCGAGATAACGCAGTCCTATCGACAGCTGCGCCTTCGCATCGCCGGCCACAGCCAATGCGGTTGTCCGATCCAGAGAGTTTTTTGTATCCGCGTTGCCGCCGGTGCCGGGTGCCGGGCTTTCGATGCTCTGCGCTTGATTTTTTCGAACGCCGGTCTGAACGACGTGAGCGCCGGGTGTCTGCGAGCTTGCAGACGGTACATGAATATCTGCCTGCGCGCGCGGAAGGACAGACTGGCTGCTTGCAAAATACTTTGCCGCCGCAAAACACACCGCGAGCACCACCGCTGCCGCTCCGAGCTGGACGCCGGATTTTCTCAGCTTCTGCGCCGAAGATGTCTCATCCCGAGTCCTTGAGAAATATTTCCGGAAAGCGCCGACCTCAGCCTGTTCGGCATCGGCCCGCTCATTCGCGGCTTTGGCCGCCAGACGCGCCGCCGAAATGAAGGAACGGGAATCGGATGGAGTGGACTCGGCAGCATCCGTTGCAGGGGCCACAGGCTCCGAGGCGCCGTCCGGAAGAGATTTATCAGGCTCCTGCGCCGTATCGGATTGAAGAAGATGGGCCGGGAGGGCCGGCAGCAGTTCACCGGAAATGCTCACGGCGGGAATTTCCTGATTCTCCGGATGCTCGATCTGAGCCGGAGAATCCGGCAGCATTTCCGGTTCCTGATGCTGCGAAGAAACAGGATTTGTATCCGCGCTCACCTGCTCAACGCCTGCGACCGGCGTTACGACCGGCGGCAGTTCAGCAGAAATGTTCGCGGTTGGAGCTTCCTGAATTTCCTGATGCTCGTTCTGAGCGGGGGAATCCGGCAACTTTTCCGGTTCCTGGTGTTGCGAAGAAACCGGATTTGCATTCGCACTCACCTGCTCAACGCCTGCGACCGGCGTTACGACCGGCATTATGACCGGCGGCAGAACAATCCGCGGCTCATCGTCGTAGTAGTCCCATTCGTCGAAATCCGCCGCGCGGGCGTTGCCCGATTTCTCAGCGTTGTTGTCCGGTACAACAACTGTCGGGGTCTCGACCGCGGCATTGCCGGCCGCCGGATCGGCGGTTTCGCCGCCATGGGTCTGCTCACCCTGAGATTGCGCGTCCGGCGAATTTTCCGCGGGCGGCTCGACGGATTCTTCGACCTGCACTGTCGGCGCTGCCGGAATTCGCGACTCGAGCAGATTGAGCTTCTCTTCCAACGCTTGGATAGCATTTGCAGCCGCGAGCTCCCGCCCTTGAGACGCCGCGAGCAAATCGGAAAGCTCCCGGTGACGCGCTTCGGCTCTTTCGATTGCCTGATACGCAAAATCCATGCGCTCTTTCGCGGCAGCAGAGGTCTGCGCCGCGTCGCCCTGATGGCCTTCCAAAGCGCCGACGATGGACTCGACTTTCGCTTTCAATTCCTGCGACGCCGCGATCAAATCGGAAAGTTCCCGATGGCGGGCTTCGGCCCCTTCGATTGCCTGACACGCAAAATCCACACGCTCTTTCATGGCAGCAGAGCTCTGCGCCATGTCGCTCCGATGGTTCTCCAGAGCGCCGCCGATAGACTCGACTTTCGCCTTCAACGATCCGAGTTCGCCGGCAGACTGATCGGCCAGCTGGGTCAGGAGTTGGCGCAATGCGCCGTGCGAATCCGATGTCGCCGCGTTGACCGCGGAAATTTTCGTCCCGAGATCCGTCAAACCTTGTTCAAGGCCGGCCAGACGCGGTTCGGCGGCGTGCTGTGTGTCGGCAATAGCCGCGCGGATCTGGACAAGCTGGCTGTCGACGGTTTCGGCTTTCTCCGCCAAGGAACGAATATCGGAAACCGATTGCTCGGCACGGACCGAGAAACGCTGCTCCAAAGCAGCCAGGTCCTCCGCCGACTTGTCGCGAGACGCGCCGAATTTCTGGTTGGCATCGTCCAACTCCGCTTTCAGCGCGGAGATAGTTTGACTCGATTGCTCTCGCAAACCGGTGAGAGAACTCTCGACGCCGGCAAGTCTGTCAGCACTTTCGCTTCCAAGCCTTGAAAGCTCTCCTCTCAGGGCGTGCGACTGCTCTCGCAAGTTGGTGAGAAAGTTCTCGACGCCAGCGAGCTTGTCAGCGTTTTCGCTTCCAAGCCTTGAAACGTCTCCTCTCAAGGCATTCGTCGCGCTCTCTATGTCCGCGATATTCTTCGTCTTGCGCTCTGAGTCCTGCTGTAGCGCAACATGGATTTCCGACAATGCAGAAGAAATTTTCAGGGCATCTGCGTTGGTGGCGTCGAACTTCTCACGCAGTTCAGCGAGTTCGCGTTCCAGAGCGCCAGCCTTTTCGGTGGCGCCCTTGTGCATACGCTCCAGGGAATCTGTGATCGCGGACAGCTCGGATGTCGCTGCCGAGTTTTTCTCTGTCGCCGAATTCACCGCTCCAAGACCGTTCTGAAGCGCCTCTACCTTGCCAAGAACGTCGCTGCGAAACGCCGTGTGGTCCGCGTCGCGGCTGTTTATCTCGCTCGCAAGACGCGTCTCATGGGAGGTCACGCGATCTTCGATGGCCTTGTGCCGGTCGTGAGCGGCCTGAAGTTCGTCCGCGACGTGTGAGCTTGAATTCGTCGCTTGCGAGGCAAGGCTGCCGATATCCGTCGTCAACTGCGAAATGCGGGCGAGGGTCTGCCCGTAGATATCCTTGAGGCGTTGGTCTAAATCACGCGACCTTTCGGACACGTCCGCCCGTACGGATCCGAGACCCGCATCGAGCGCTTCCAGTTCGCTCTCTATTTTGAAGGCTTGCGACGAAGAGGATGCGAACGCCGCCTGGAGCCATTGCTGAAGAGTTTTTACCGAACCGGCCGCTTCTTCGCGCGTTGCCGCAACGGCCGACCGAAGCTCTTCCAGATGCCTTGTAGTTTCAGAAATGCGGTTCTCAAGCTGCGCGACGGATTGATCGCCTGCGTCCGACTTTTCCGAAAACTGCGCGCGCATGGCGCTGATGTCGGCGTTGATGCGCGCGACGTTATCCTCGAACGTGGTGTGGCGGGTTTGGAGGCTGCCCCCCATCTGCTCGAAATTGGCTTCGAGGATTTTGGTCTTTCGTTCCGCTTCTGCACGGATATCGTCCAGCTGACCGGCAAGCGCGGCCGTCTTTGCGGCCAGCGCGGAGGTCTGGATCGTCGTGCTGCCCGTGGTTTGCACGAGTTCGTTGTTCAACCTTGTCAGGCCGTCATGCAGCTTCTCGATTGCGTCGCGAAGCGCGTTCGCCTGGACGTGCTCTTCGATTTCGTTGAGCCTTTCCGTCAAGCCAATCATCTGATCGTCAAGACGGTCGAGAGACTGCGCCAGGTCGCGCCTGGTTTCCTGCGCCTGAAATTCCGCGAGAATCTGGCGCGTGAGCCATTCTCCCAAAGAGATGCCCTCACTTTGAGCGGCGGCAGAAGCTGCCGTTCTTGCATCTGGCGAAACGTTCGAAAGATTCCAAGCCGATTGCGATCGCATGCCGATACCCGTCCTGAGTTTTGGGCTGGACCCACCCAATTTCACGAACTGCACCTTTTCCCGATTAAGGTTAAAACGGGGTGAACTCCCGCCAGCTTTCTGGGAAGCCTTTTGAGTTCAAACTGGGGATTGGATCGACTTTTTTCCGGCCCGGCCATGACGCGGCCTTGAAAGCACAGCCCGAGACTGCGCCTCAGACGGTTACGTCCATCCTTACAAATGGCGGTGGCGGCGGCAGCTGACTCGGCCCAAGGAATTTCACGGCGACGCCCGTTTCGGTATGGCGGACGATAATGGCAGACATCCCGCCAAAGAGAATTTCTTCCCCCACCGGCGGCCGGGTGTGCGTCTTCAGCGACGCCCCGGTCAGCGCCACGTCTGCAATTTCGCATGGCACGGTGCGGCCCGAAGCGAGTCTGAAACTGTGCAGGCTCTCGGTCTTGCGCGTGCGTCCGGCTTTGCGCAAATCCGTTGGCGTGACCTTGCCGGTCTGAACGAAACTCGCGATCTGCCCGACAATGCGCGCGCGCTTGGCGTCGGAATAGGCAAACTCCACGCCGAGGCGGAGCCTGTCGCGTTGCACCACGCGGCCCTCGTACCGGCCGAAGCCGTCGACGTAAAGAACGACATGTGCGCCGAGTGCCGCGGAGCAAGCCGATTTGAGACCGGCGCCATCGGCCGAAAAATCGATGACGACGCAATCGCCTTCGACCTGCGTGCCAGGCACAAACAGCCGCCCTGGAAGGCTTAGGCTCCAGCGTTTGCGTTTGCGCTTTTCAGTGCGCATTTCCGCCCCGGTTGCTGCAAAATTGGGTCTGGACATAACGGAGCTCACAAGAACCCGTGGCAGTTGAGCACTCAACACTTACCAATTAATTGACGAGTTTCCCGGCGGCGCGGCCGCCGAAATTTACCCGCTCAGGGCAAGGCTTAGCACCTGGTCTTCGGTGAGTTGCGCGCCCAAACGGCGCAGTTGCGTGATTTCCCTTGCCGGCAATGCATCGCTCAGCACCAGGGTCAGGCGTTCCACGGCGCGGCGTCCCATCGGTTCGCGCGTGCGGCCGCATTCCTCATAAACCGCGCTGGTATAGCCGTCGATGAGCGCGGCATCCTTGACGCGCCCGCCAAGCCCGGCGCGCAAGGCCAAATGATCGAACAGCCAGTACAGCCAGCCCTCGTCCCGGAGGAGAGGAGCGGCTTCGCGCGCCACAATCAGCGCTTCATCGAGGTCGCGCCGGGCGACAAGCGCGCTCACGAGCAGGCCCAGCACGAACGCGAACAGATACGAATGACGTGTGTCGCGCAGCTGCGCCGCCAGACTGCGTCCCGCGGAGACCGCCGCATCGACATCGCCGCCCTCAAGAGAAAACTGCGCGAGATTGGCTTTCACGACGAGGGTCGTCCGGTCTGCGCCGATCATTTCGCCCAAACGCACGGCATGCTCGCCAGCGATGCCGGCGGCGTCGAAACGTCCGCGAATGGCCTCGATGCAAGACTGCGTGGAATACGCTTTCGCGAGTGTCCGCAGCCACTTCGCGGGCTCGAGCAGACTGAGCGCTTCGAGGATCGCCTGTTCCGCCTCTTCAATCCGGTTGAGGGTCAATAACGTGAATCCCAGAGCCGTCAGCGCACTCCCGAGGTTGGGTTGATTGCCCAGCTCGCGATAGAGCGTCACGGCGCGTGCGATCTCCTCATGTGCCGATCTTATGTCGGTGCTGTGCAGCGATACTTCGCCGAACCAGAGCCCCAATCGCGCTTGCAGCTCCGGCGGCGTGCCGGAATGCAATTTGGTCACCGCCGCGCTGAGCCGTTCCCGTCCTTCGGCGCGCAAGGACAATTCCCGCCACAGCGGCCCGGACGCTCCGGCCAACGCGACGGCAAGATCGCGATCTTCGTTCATCGCCCAGTCGAGCGCGGTGCGAAGATCGTCGAGCACGAGACTATAGCGTTCCGGCCACGCGGTATCGCTCATGGTTTCGAGTTCGCGGTTTGCACGCTCCAGCACATCGAGCACATAACGCGCGTGGCGATGGCGAACGAGATTGCGGTCGCTGGAAGCCGCCAGTTCTTCGAACATGAAAGCACGGGTCGTTTCGAGCAACCGATAGCGCCGCGGCTGCGATCCCGGAACGACCGCGATCATCGATTTGTGAGTCAGGTCGGCGACGTGCTCGAACACCTGCTCTGGGGGAACAACATCGTCGCCGGCCACGGCCTCGGCCGCATCGATGGAGAAACCGCCCGCGAACGCGGCGAGGCGGCAAAGCACCGTCTGTTCGGCGGCGGAAAGCAGACCGAAGCTCCACTCCAACGAGGCATGGAGCGTGGAATGCCGCAGCGGTGTCGTGCTTCGGGCGCGCCGCAAAGCCTTGAACGATCCGTCGAGCCTCTCCTCCAGCATCTCCAGACCCAGCGGGCTCGCCCATGCAGCGGCGATCTCGATGGCTAACGGCAGGCCATCCACACGCCGGCAGATGCGGGCGACAATTGCCAGTTCGTCGTCCGCGAGTTGGAAGTTCGCATCCGCTTCCTTTGCGCGCTCGATGAAGAGATCGAGAGCGGCCACGCCGCGCATGAGAGCGGGCGTCGCTGTCTCCGAGGGCACGGCGAGCGCTGGCAAATCGAAAATCTGCTCTCCGGAACACGAGAGAGGCTCGCGGCTTGTCGCGAGGATTTTCACATCCGGTGCGGCGGCGAGAAGAGCTTCCACAACACCGGCGCAGGCCGCGATCACGTGTTCGCAATTGTCGAGCACGATAAGCATGGATTTTCGCGCGACACGCCGCGACAGCGCATCCAGCGTGCGCGCGTTGGCGCCGATCTGAATCCCAAGCGCGACAGC
>Ga0265325_10000075_pt1 | contig 69697 bp, 64 predicted proteins | sample 41420metaG_FD_202090 | JGI IMG/M metagenome (GOLD analysis project Ga0265325, IMG submission 202090) | Rhizosphere microbial communities from Carex aquatilis grown in University of Washington, Seatle, WA, United States - 4-14-20 metaG | ecosystem: Host-associated > Plants > Roots > Rhizosphere...
CTGTGCCCACCGTACCCGCCGATGAAGAATCGTCGATGCCATTCTTCGCTGCCAAGCCCATCGAAGGCGGCCGGCCACCGCGCAGCGCCGATCATATCCGCGCCGTGCTTGATGCGGTGCATGAAAACATTCCCGCTCGCGCCGAAGCCGGACCTTTGGCCGCTGGACTTCCTCCCGACAGCTTGATCGCCGTCGCGGCGTTCTACGATCCTCGCGAAGTCAGGCGTTTGCGGAGTACGCTCAAGAAAGTGGATATTGAATCGGAAACCCAGCGGTTGCGAAAACAGACGCAAGTGCTGGTTCGTGTGGCCGACATGTACCGTTCGCGGCCGATCGTGGACAGCTTCCTTGCCTTCAAGTCGCGCGATTCGTCGGCCAAACGGGGTCGACTCGGCCGAATTTGGGGAGTCGTCGGCGGTGCGATTGGTTTCTTCATAGGGATCGTCCTTGCCATGGCTTTCAACTGGGTTCCGATTTTCGACCCTCCGAATGACCCTCTATTTATCGCCTTCCTTTTGGTCCTCTTGCCGGCGGCAATCGGCGCGGCACTCGGCTTAATCATCGGCACAATCGCCGATGGCTGACCATCGACCGAATGTTGCCGGCAAACATCAACAATGGTATATATGTAGTTCTCGCGACGACCTTGTGTTCGTACCGAACCCAGTAGAGGAGTTTGACCGTGCTTGAAATCCATCATGGTCAAGGCCGGCGGAATTGTGCCGGCTTTTCACGGCGAACGGCGCTCAAAGCCGGTTTTCTGGGCGTGTCGGGCTTGACCGTGGCCGACCGCCTGCGGCTTGAAGCCCAGGGCGCGGCGGCACGCAACGACACATCGGTGATCCTCATCTGGCTCGATGGCGGGCCAAGCCAACTGGAGACCTACGACCCCAAGCCCGAAGCGCCTGTCGAGTACCGCGGGCCTTACGAGGCGATCGACACGAATGTGCCGGGCATCCGCATTTCGGAGACCTTGCCGAACCACGCCCGCCACGCCGACAAAATGGTCTTCATCCGCTCGCTGCACCACGACACGGGGGACCACTTCGCGGGAGCACACTGGATGCTCACCGGCCGTTTCGGCTCGACGTCGGTCAGTTTGCGACAGAAGTACCCCTCGGTCGGTTCATTCGCGGCAAGGGTGCATGGCGCAAACAAGCCCGGCTTGCCGGCCTATGTGGGTCTGCCATCGGCCCAGAGCGTTTACCTCTTTCCCGGCTACCAGGGCGCGGCTTATCTAGGACCGGCGTATAACCCCTTCGACGTCGACACCGAGCAGAAGTACCTCTCGGCCGTTTCGAATGTCGAAATCAAACAGCCCCGTTGCCTGGAGAGTTTTGCCCAATCGCAACCCGGTCGCATCGAGGGTCGCGTCGACTTGTTGAGCCATTTCGACAAGCTGCGCCGCGATCTCGACCAAACGGGTGGGATGGATGCGCTCGATCGCTACCGGCGACAGGCGATCGAGATGATCGTGGGCGGAAAGGCCCGCGAGGCCTTCGACTTGGGCAAGGAAGACCCCAAGATCGCCGAGCGCTATGGCAAAAGTCCTTGGGGTCGGTATACGTTGATGGCCCGCCGCCTGGTGGAGGCCGGCGTCACGTTTGTAACGGTCGACATGCCCCACTGGGACGATCATTCGAACATCAAGGAGGGGCATGGCTACAAACTGGGGCCGATGGACAAGGCAGTCGGCGCACTGATGGACGACCTCACCGAGCGTGGCCTGCTCGATCGCGTGCTGGTGATGGTCATGGGTGAGTTTGGCCGCACGCCGCGCATCAATCAGGGCCAACCCGGCATTCCGATCCCTGGCCGCGACCACTGGGGTGGGGCGATTTCGGTTATGCTGGCCGGCGGAGGACTGCGCGGCGGGCAGATCGTGGGCGCCACCAACGCCCGTGCCGAGTACCCGGTCGAACGTCCCTTGATGCCCGACGACGTGCTGGCGACAATCTATCACGTGCTGGGAATCGATCCCACGCTGGCCTTCCCCGACCACGCCGGCCGCCCCGTGCCGATTCTTGAAGTCGGCCAGCCAATCGCGGAAATCATCTAACCATTACCGCCGGTCGCCGTAGATCAACGTCATGATCTCGGAGCGGCTCGAGAGGTGCGAGCGGAACACTCCCCGCATGGCCGAGGTTACGGCAACACTGCCCGGCTTGCGGACGCCGCGGATCGTCATGCAAGTGTGGGTCGCTTCGATGACCACCGCGACACCTTTGGCCTGCAGCTCGTCCACCAGCAGGTCCGCGATCGTTTCGGTCATCCGCTCCTGGACCTGCGGCCGGCGGGCAATGACCTCCACCACCCGGGCCAGCTTGCTCAGGCCGATAACCTTGCCATTGGGCAGATAACCAATGTGAGCCTGGCCCATGAACGGCAGCATGTGGTGCTCGCACATGCTGTTGAAACTAATATTCTTGACCAGCACCACCTCGTCATACTTCTCGGTAAACGACTTCTGCAGGTGCTGCCGGGGGTCGTCGTGCAGGCCGCTGAATAGCTCGGCATACATCCGCCCGACGCGGGCCGGAGTCTCCAGCAGCCCCTCCCGATCGGGATCCTCGCCGATGGCGGCCAGAATCTCGCGCACGGCCCGTTGGATGCGCTGCTGGTCGACCCCGGTCGCGGCTGGGTTCGCACCGGCGCCTTCGTCGCCGTTGGCGTCGTGATCTTTGGCTTTGGAACGGGTCGGCATGCGGGGATACTCTCGCGTGGAGCAGTTCTCCGATCTTAGGCCCCTAGAAGGGGACGGTCAAGGAAGCCCCGCGTGGTTGGCCTCGCAGGAGCTCAAGCCGCTGCTTCGCGACACCCACCGGAATTCTTGCGCCTTCGGCTACTAGCCGCCCCGGCAGGGTGGCCTTATAATCTGCCTTTTCCGCCCATCCCTGTGGATGGGCCTTTTTTATTCCCCAGGGTGCCCGCTCGCCATGAGCAGCGCGAAGCCGCCCGACGCCGCGAGCGATCGTGTCGCCGACGAAAAGGTGCTGGTCCTCGATTTCGGCTCGCAGTACGCCCAATTGATTGCCCGCCGGGTGCGCGAACAGCAGGTCTACTGCGAGATCGTGCGGCACAATATCACAGCCGAGCGCGTGCGAGAGCTGGCACCCAAGGGGCTGATCCTTTCCGGCGGCCCTGCCAGCGTCTACGAAGCAGGTGCGCCGAGGTGCGACACCGAGATCTTCCGCTTGGGAATCCCCGTGCTGGGCATCTGCTACGGCATGCAGCTCGCTTGCGATGCGCTGGGGGGCAAGGTTGAAAGCGCGCCGGCACGCGAATACGGCCGGGCAATGGTACACGTCACCAGGCCCGGCGGGCTGTTTGTGGGACTGCCGACCGAGATGGAGGTCTGGATGAGCCACGGCGACCAGGTCTCGCACGTGGCGGGCGATTTCATCGCATTGGCGGCCACCAAGACCTGCCCGATCGCGGCGATCAAGCACGATACGCTGCCGATTTATGGTTTGCAGTTCCACCCCGAGGTCACCCATACGCCGATGGGTGATCAGTTGCTGCGCAATTTTCTCAAGAGCGTCTGCGACTGCGCCGGCCGCTGGCGGCTGGGCGATTTCGCCGAGGAGACGATTGCCCGCGTCCGGCGGCAGGTCGGCGATCGCCGGGTGATCTGCGGGTTGTCCGGCGGCGTCGATTCGTCGGTCGTGGCGGCCTTACTGGCCAAGGCCATCGACAAGCAACTTTCGTGCATCCTGGTTGACAACGGCCTGTTGCGGAAAGCCGAGGAAGAGGCCGTGATCCGCGAATTCACCAACCACTTCCAAACTGATCTGCACGTGGTCAAGGCCGAAGACAGGTTTCTGGAAGCTCTGGCCGGAGTGGTCGATCCGCAAGAAAAACGTCGCCGTATCGGCCGCGCGTTTATCGAGTGCTTCGCCGAGGAAGCAGCCAGGATCGATGGGGCCGAGTTCCTGGCCCAGGGCACACTTTATCCGGATGTGATCGAAAGCGGCGCGGCCGTCGATGGTCCGGCGGCCACCATCAAGCTGCATCACAATGTCGGTGGGCTGCCCGAGGATCTGAGCTTCAAGTTGATCGAGCCGCTGCGTGACCTGTTCAAGGACGAGGTCAGGCGTCTGGGGCTGCAGCTCGGCTTGCCTGAGGAAATCGTGTGGCGGCACCCATTCCCCGGTCCGGGTCTGGCGGTCCGTTGCCTGGGCGAAGTCACGCGTGCGAGGCTCGACCGGCTCCGCGAGGCCGACGCGATCGTGGTTGAAGAGATCCAGCGCGCAGGGCTTTACCGGCAAACGTCGCAATCTTTCGCCGTATTGCTGCCGGTGCAAAGTGTGGGTGTGATGGGCGACGCGCGAACCTACGAAGACGCTATCGCCGTCCGCTCGATCGACAGCGACGACTTCATGACCGCCGACTGGAGCAGGCTGCCTTACGACTTGCTGGCGACGATTTCGACGCGGATCATCAATGAGGTGAAAGGGGTCAACCGTGTGGTTTACGATATCAGCTCGAAGCCACCCGCGACGATCGAGTGGGAGTGACTATAGCCACCCTTCGCGTCGATACCAGTCGCCCGTTTCCCGCAGGCGATCCTCGAGCGGTGCGCCGACGGTGAAACCCAGTTCGGCCCGAATGCGGTCGGCGGCACAAGTCCATGACCCAGCCAACATTTCGCGAATCTTGTCGACATTGAAGATGCTCGGTCGACGACGCAGCCGCGAGAAGATTTCGCTTGCACCGGCGGCGCCGTAGTTCATCAACGGGCCCGAGTGCAAGATGCGGACGTGCTCGCGACCGACGGCGCGACCGATGAGTTGGCCCAATTCGTCGAATGTTGGATGAACATCGTCCGCAACGTAGTAACATCCGCTTGCCGCATTAGCCTCGCCGTTCGTGTTCGGCGCGACCCGTTCGCCGCGCTCGGCCACCATCATCAATGCCGTTACCAGGTCGGTCACGTGAATCAGCGAAAGCCGGCGCGGCTTGCGCCCTGGAACCAGGTAAATTCCGCGACGCGAGACCATCCGGAACACCGTCGCCATGCTCGGATCGTGGGGACCGAACACGACCGGCGGGCGTACGATCGAGAGCGGAACACGTGAGGCCAACGCCATGGCGGCCAACTCGCCGGCGCGCTTGCTGCGGCCATAATTCGAGACCGGTCGCGGCGTGTCAAGTTCGGTGCGCTTCCCGCCTGTCGGCGATGGGCCCGCGGCGGCCAACGACGAAACCGCCACCAACACTGGTGGCGTAATTCGCGCCGCGGCGGCCTCGGCTACGTTACGAGTGCCCTGCTCATTGACCCGCAAAAACTCGGCCTGATTGAATGCCTTGATCAGGCCGGCAAGATGGTAGACGACGTCGGCCGCAGCCACCGCAGAGGTGAGACTGGCCGGCACGGTGACGTCGCCTTGAACCAGTGCTACGCCAAGGGCCGTCAACTCGCGGCACTCGGACGCCGGCCGAACCAATGCCGTTACCTGGTGCCCCTGGGCGACGAGCGCTTGCGCCAAGTGCGTGCCCAAGAACCCGCTGGCCCCGGTGATGAGCGCCTTCACGGTTCGTTCCGCCGTTCGATGAAAGTTCTAAAAGGCAAAAAGCCAGGTAAATATAGTCCACTGCCATCGTCGCCCAATAAAAAAGCCGCTGTCACCTACAACAGCGGCTGGATGAGGCAGGGTCCGTGATTGGCCTTTTGATGCGCGCCGCGGCGTGCGGGCCTGGCCCTCCTCGACCGGATATGCTACCGGTCATTACCGATAGCATCGGCAGCTTGACGCTCGAAACCACGATAATCCAGGACGCCGACACGCGGTTTCTTGTCGTGGCGCGTCCCCTTGGACGCTGCCCTCGACAGAATTTGCCCAGCTTGACGATAACTTGATGAGATGTGCCTTAGGTTTCATCGTGGAGCGGGTTTCCGACGGGTCATTTCTCAATGATCCGGACTCGAGCGCCGCGACCGGCGTACTGCGTTTGCCCAGAGGCGGAAAAGTCCGTAGAATCGGAACGGTCCAATGGACGACGCACCCAGGAACAAACATCAACCGCAATGCGATTCACCAAGATGCAGGGGGCTGGCAATGACTACGTCTATGTCAACTGCTTTACCGAGCCATTTCCTTCCAACCCAGCAGGGCTTGCCCGGTTGATTTCTGACCGGCATTTCGGCGTCGGGGGCGACGGATTGATCTTGATTTGCCCTTCGGAGACTGCCGACGCCCGGATGCGGATGTTCAACGCTGACGGATCGGAATCGGAGATGTGCGGCAACGGCATCCGTTGCGTGGCCAAGTTTGTCTATGACCACGGCATCTCGAACAAAGAGACCCTGGCGATTGAGACCGGGCGTGGCGTTCTTTCGCTCGACCTGGAAGTGGTCGATGGCCTGGTGGAACGGGTCCGCGTGGATATGGGGCCTCCGATCCTCAAGGCCGCGGAGATTCCCACGACGCTCGCCGGCGATCCGGTCGTGTTCGCCCCGTTGGTGGTGGAAGGCCGTACTCTTGAAGTGACCTGCGTCTCGATGGGCAACCCGCACTCCATTACCTACGTCGAGCGGCTGGATGACGACTGTGTCTTGGGTCTGGGCCCAAAAATCGAAATGGACCCACATTTTCCACGCCGAGTCAACGCCGAATTCGTCGAGGTCCTTTCGCCGAGCGAAGTGCGGATGCGGGTTTGGGAACGCGGCTCCGGAGAGACCTTGGCCTGCGGTACTGGGGCCAGCGCCGTCTGCGTGGCGGGCGTGCTCACGGGACGCACCGAACGGAGAATCGTGGCCCATTTGCCCGGTGGCGACTTGGAGCTTGAATGGGCCGGAAACGGTCGTGTCTTTATGACCGGGCCGGCCGTCGAAGTCTTTTCGGGCGACTGGAATACCGGTAAGGAGTAAGGCGGATAGAGCGGAGTCGTTCCCTCTCGATTCGTGGAAGCAAGGTAGCGAAAGACTGATCGCCTTGCGAATCCAAGACTTTTCCCGGCAAGGATGCCAACCATGAAAATTCGCAATCCGACGTTGACGAGAATCGGCGGCTTGATGGCAGCCATGTCGATTCGGGCGTGGATGTCGTCACTCGACTACCGCGTGGCGTACTACGATCCTAAAGTCGACCCGGTCCACCCGGAATTCTCAGGCCAGAAGCTCTTTATTTTCTGGCACGAATACATCTTGTGCCCCATCGCGATGCGGGGACATTGCAACCTGGCGATGTTGGTCAGCCAGCATGGCGACGCAGAAATGCTGACCGTTGCCGCCAACCACCTGGGCTTCGACTGCGTCCGTGGCTCGACGCGACGCGGCGGCGCGGCGGCCTTGCGCGAACTACTCGACAAGAGCCGGCACATGAACCTGACGATCACGCCCGACGGTCCCCGTGGGCCGCGGCGCGTGCTGGCGCAGGGGCCGATCTACCTGGCTTCAAAGCTGGGAATGCCGTTGGTGCTCTTGGGCCTTGGGTACGACCGTCCCTGGCGCGTGAAAAGTTGGGACCGCTTTGCCATCCCCCGGCCATTTTCCAGGGCAAGGGGCGTGATCAGCCCGGCCTTGAACTTGCCTGGGGATCTCGACCGTGAGGGTATCGAACACTATCGGCGGGAGGTCGAACGGTTGCTCAATCGCCTCACGCTCGAAGCTGAGGCCTGGGCCGAATCGGGCACGCGCAAGTTGGGCGAGGAGCCCGCGCGGCGGGAGCATTCCAAAAGCCGTCCCCGCCGGGCGGACGTCAAACATCCGGTTCCTCCGCCGCACCGTGCGGAGCGAGTAGCCAGTAGATAGAATGGCGTAGTCTTTGCGATCCTCGGATTTGCCTGCGGTTGCGCAATGCTGGTTTCCGTATCCGAGAGCCGCCGGCGCGATCAACACATTTACCAACGGGCGCCGACGACCTTTGCGACGTTTTGTGCCCAAAGACGACAGCCGGCGTCGGTAAAGTGGCAGCAATCATGCCAGTATTGTTTTCCGTCCGGTATCAGCGCTCTCTGGTCGACATACAAGAGATCAGGTTGCTGATCATGCACGCGGACAATTCTCTCGTTATGGGCATCGATGCCACGACGAAGCGGGCCCGGCAGTCCCCAAGTTCCGATATTCACCAGATGTAAATCATAATCAAGTTGCTTGGCCGCGAATGCTTCCTCGGAATAATCCCGCGGAATGTAGTACGCGAACGTCATGATCATAAGCCGGTCGCCGCGCTCTGCGGCCATGGACGCCAGGCGTTCGAGGTTTGCTTGAAAAACCGGAGGGGTACGAAGATCGGCGGCGAAAGTCGCATATTCGCCTCGTGGACGATTGGAAATCTTCCAGAGATCCAACTTCATGCACACCAGATATTTCAGCGTGAACGAGAGCGCAAAGCAGGCGATGCCATCCTGCTGCTGAAAAGCATCGTATCGGCGAACGTGATACGAGTGTGAATAATCGTCGCGAAACGATCCCGGCGGCGTGTTGTTCATGAACACGTCGTTGATGCCTTGGTAGTAAACGACCAGGTCGAACCGCCGATCGAATGCCCTTTCGTAGAGGCGGACGTTATCGATCGAAAGCCGGCCGGGACAAGCGAGGTTCCAAACTCGCACGGGGCGCACGACCGATTTCGTGAGCTCCTCTTGCAAATCCTGTGTGATGCCCTTAGGGGCGACCGTCGACGCTCCGAGAATCAACACATCGAAAAACCCATCCTCCCGGCCGGTTGGCGCAGATTCAATTCCGGACAGGTCCCATTCAGGATAGAAAGTTTTCCAGATCTGACTCGTTCCAAAGAACGGGACGCGATGCACCACAGCCCAATACAACCGGGCGACCGGTTCGAGTCCAATTAGCCCGAAAAGCAGCAACGTTCCGATCAGCGTGAAGCGCGAGCGCTTGTGGAGTTGCTTCCAGCGAAGTGCCCCTCGCGAGGTCGACAATGCCGGCAGCGTCGAGACCGCGTTGATCATCATGGATTCTCAAAACAGGGTGTAGATGAAGGGTGCAGCGCCGCCGCTCGACAGTATCATCATGAGGCCGAACATGCCGAGCATGAATAGGATCGGCAGCAGCCACCACTTCTTGTTGTGCCTTGAAAACAGCCAGATTTCTCGAACCACGCTGTATTCGGTTTGATTTTGGCTAGCGTGCTCAAAATCATTGCCGGGTTTGGTGTGCATGTTTGTTCCTTCAAAACTGGCGGAAGTAACGAACCGGATCGGTTGGGCTTTCACGCCGGACCCACATGCTTGATTCGCGCGTTTGAGGCCGCAGTCGCAGCGCATCGCGGCCTTTCAAGCGAAACAGGATGCCAAGCGGCGTGAAGACGCCGTAGTAAATCACTAACATGACGAACCGCGAGACCACCCAGCCAATGGGAAACGTCACGACCATCGCAACGAAATAGACTCGGCGGATCAAAGCGGGCGCGAACAGCCCTGGGACGCCGATGCCGACAGCGGTGATGCCGAGAAGTACTGACAGAGTCGGCCACCCCCGCGACACACCAATCGCCATCGCCCACGCGCCAAAAACGACGAGCCAGCTAGCGGCAAAATGCCGCAGCGTTGTCCTCGACTGGGGCCGGACGACTTCTGTCCATGTCACGTGTGCCTCCTTTAATCGAGTTGAAATTGGGCGAGGTATGATTCGCGGTCCGCAGCTGATGAGCGGGCGTTGAGCCGGTCTTTCTGCAACACGCAGTTCTCGAGCACGAGCGCGTCCATGTCCGTTCCCATAAAACAGCGGTAGGCATCGCGGGGCGTGCAAACGATCGGTTCGCCGCGGACGTTGAAACTGGTGTTCACCAAGACCGGACATCCCGTCAATTCGTGAAAAATGCGCAGCAACCCGTGGAAGCGGGGATTACGCTTGTCATCGACGGTTTGGACACGGGCGCTGTAGTCGACGTGCGTCACCGCGGGAATCGTCGAGCGCACCACGTTGACGCGGTTTCGCAAGTCCGGGTCGCGGCTGATCCTTGCTTGATCCTCCGCCGGAATCTTCGCATGATGCTCCGGGCGAACGTTGGCAACCAGCAGCATGTACGGGCTTTCCTGGCCATGCTCGAGTTCGAACCATTCGTGAGCATACTCGCGGAGAACGGCGGGCGCGAACGGCCGGAAACTCTCACGAAACTTGATCTTCAGGTTCATGGCCGATTGCATCTTGGTGGAGCGCGCATCGCCCAGGATGCTGCGTGCCCCGAGCGCGCGAGGCCCGAACTCCATTCGGCCCTGGAACCAGCCCACGATTTTGCCGTCGATCAGCAGCTCGGCCGTATGGCGCAGGAGGTCTTCTTCGGAATCGAACGAAGCATGCGGTGCCTCGACACCGCGCAAGAAACTCTCGATCTCGTCCGAGTCGAATCGCGGCCCGAGCAGGCTTCCCTTCTGGCCGTCGACTCCAGCAATTTGTCGCGGCTTGTTGAGCAATTGATGCCAGACGAATTGGGCGGCTCCGAGCGCACCGCCCGCGTCACCGGCGGCGGGCTGGATCCACAGATCCTCGAAGGGGCCTTCTCGCAAGAGCCGACCGTTCGCTACGCAATTGAGCGCCACGCCCCCCGCGAGGACCAAACGCTTCATGTTCGTTTCGCGATGCACATGACGGCCGATTCGAAGCAGCGCCTCTTCGGTCACTTGTTGAATGCTCGCCGCCAGGTCCATGTGGCGTTGTTCGAGGTTCGATTCCGGAGCGCGGGGCGGGGCGCCGAATAAATGATCGAACCTGCGATTCGTCATCGTCAGGCCTTGACAATAGTTGAAATAGCGCATGTTCAACCACAAGCTGCCATCCGCCTGCAATTCGACGAGGCGCTTCAGGATCAGGTCCGTGTACAATGGACGGCCATAGGGCGCCAATCCCATCAGCTTGTACTCGCCGCTGTTGACTTTAAATCCGCAGTAGTACGTGAACGCCGAGTAGAGCAAGCCGATCGAATGGGGGAATCGAATCTCGTGGGTCAACTGAATCCGGTTCCCTTCGCCCGTTCCCCAGCTCGAAGTGCCCCATTCGCCGACCCCGTCCAATGTGAGAATCGCGGCTTTCTCAAAGGGAGAAGGGAAAAAAGCACTGGCGGCATGGCTCTCATGATGATCGAGATATACGATTGGCGGCCGCTCCTTGCTGTGGAGCCCTTCCCGAATGCTGGACTTGATATGGAGTTTGTCCTTCAACCAAACAGGAATCGCCCGGCTGAAGCTGGCCAGGCCCGATGGAGCAAAGGCAAGATAGGTTTCCAGAAGCCGTTCGAGTTTCGTCAGAGGTTTGTCGTAGAACGCAATGTAGCTCAGATCGTCGGAGGTGATACGGCCTTCCCGCAAGCAATAAGTGATGGCGGAGACTGGAAATCCCGAATCGTGTTTTTTGCGGGAAAACCTCTCTTCTTGCGCCGCCGCGATCACTTCCCCATCGACAACGAGCGCTGCCGCGCTATCGTGATAAAAAGTGGATAGGCCGAGAATCGCCGTCACGAGAATGCTCCTTCCCAAGTGCGGTGAAGAGTTTCGCCTATTCCGGCGTGGGCCAGAAGCTGCCCGTCATTTTCCCCCCCGTTATCGGCCTTGACGGCCTTGGCGCTTGAATCATTTTCGTCGAAAGGCGACGATTTCATCGGAGTGCGCCGACACGTTTGATTCCCCATTCAGCTACTCCAGCAGAAATGGAGTTCATGATCGTCACGCGCTTGTCGCGTTCACCGGCAACGACTCTGCCCGCCGCAGTCCAGCAGCCCATAGTTGACAAGCGCATTGGGACAGAGCACGTGCCCGCCCCCGGCCTCTCGACCGTTGCCGATGGCGAGCACCAGGAATGCCCCCTCCCACTCAAAGCCCGGACCGTGCAGGCTCACGGGCAGCGACCGGAAGTGACAAATGAGTGACGATCACGATCTGGTGAGTGTGGAATATCGCGGGGCTACAGTAGCAACGCGAAATACGCGAACAGCCCGGCGATCGAACAGGTGATCAACAGCAAGATGGCAATCACCCTGGCGTTCATCGGCTCGCGCGCTGGCCGTTCCACCGGGCGCGAAGGCTCGATGCCGCGGCCGAAATCGTGCCCGCACCATTCGCAGCGCCGCAGATAGCCCGGCTCGAACGGCTCGTCGCAGGTGGGGCAAATCAAGAGCGCCGCCGCCTCATTTTCCAAATCATGGGCCGGCAGGTCCGCGGCTGGAAAACCGTTGCCGGCCGTTTCACAAACCGGGCAAATGGCCATCCGCGGCCGGCCACAATCGGGACACGATTCGCTCCGCGTCGCCGTATCGCCGGCACCCGCCTCGTGCGCTTCGTCCGTGCTCCGGCTCATGGGTTTTCGGGCAGCGGCGACGAGCGTGGCGTCGAATTCCTCGGCAATTCGCCGCGACTCGTCGGCCCGCTCTTCCGCCACCAGCACGCGAGCCGCGGTGACCCAGCCGAAGGGCACCTCGCCCGCGACCGCCTGCAAGGAGTCGTTGACTACCGACGACGGAATGCCCGCCTCGTCGAGGAGGTTCTTCAGCAAATGAGCCTGCGGCACGTTCGCGGCGGAATAGATGACTTGCATGCGGTCGGGCATATCGCGCTCATTCCTTGGCGAACGCCCGATCGTCGCGGTTGCCCGCCGAACTCCTCGGGCATTACGCATGATTGGCGTGCGGTTGGTCTTTAAGCTATATATCTTCGTCGCGGAAATTTCGACTCTCAAACGCTTCAATCCAGGGTGCCTGATGACCGGCCTCATCGTGTGCGGCGCAATCTTATTCGAAGGGATCTCGACAACCGTGGCCCTGGCCGCCGTGGCGGTGCTGGGGTACCTCGTTGGCCTACGCCGACGTCACCAGGCCGAGTTGGAACAGGTTGAAAGCGAACTTAGTCACCAATTGCAACGCGCGCTCGAGAACTCACGCAAATTGGAAAACATCACCGACGGCTTGCTCAAGGCGACTCGCGAGGCCTTGCGGCAATCGGGCCGGCTTCGCGAGGCCGGCCACGCGCGGCTCGCCCCTCATGCGTCCACGACACCGGCTTCGAACGCCCACGCAGGTTCGGTGTTGAAACGAGTATAGATACTCTTGCCCCACGAAAAAGGCCGAGCCGCACGTTCGGTGCGACTCGGCCCTTAGAGATTCTTGGCGACACGCGGCTGTTAGGGGAACAGGTAAGTCAAGCCCGTGCCGACTCCCAATTCCGCCAAGGCACCGCGGGCACTGATTGGAATCGGTCCCACAGTGCGTGGGGCGCAACTGCCTGGACGGTACCAACCCAAGGCGTAGACGCATTCCAATGGCGGCTCGACGCCCATCTTGTAGGGCAGCAAGACCACGCTCACAAAGAAGTGAGCCCCGCTGAAAATCGGTTGGATGACCGGCCCAAAAGTATGGCCGTAACGTTCCATCTGCGGCTGTTCGAAGTAAAGCGGCTTGTGACACAGGGCCGAAGCCTTCCAGGTAAAGTCGGTCGTCGCGAAGTTCCGTGGTTCATATGGGTCGCCCCCCAGCGGGCATTCCTGCGGAAAATTGCCCGGCTCCGGGTCGATCTCGTTGGTGATATCGCCAATCGATTTCAGGTCCTTCACGGTCGGGCAACGGGGCTCAGGAACTGTCGGGCCCATCGCGAATTCGTCGCCCATGGATGAATCGGGGCCGTCGTCGGAGTCAATTTCGGTCGGCTGGACCGGGCGCCGCTTCGGTAGCGCAGGCAGCTCTTCGGTCGAATCATCAACTGGCATGCCATCGGCTTCAGGTTCGTCGTCCGCCGCGATCGGCACCAGCTCACCCGCGTCGTCGTCGACGGCCAGAAGCCGGAGCTTGGGCGAGGGCTGGTTGTCGTGGATGGAGTTTTCGATGGGCTTTCGTTTGATCGGTACCAGGGCGCTGGTAAGCACGATCTTCGGCGGCCCATTCGGCTCTTCGCCAACGACGGCGCGCTCGACCTCGCTCGACGGCGATTCGGCGCCCGGACGGGCCTTGCGCCATTTGAGTTTGTTCGACGGCGAGGCCGCTTTGTCTTGGGGGGCGAGCACTTCCTGACGGTCCTTGCGCGCCTTGGACCATTGCTGCATTTGTCCGTCGGCCCACGCCACAGTTGGCGCGAACAGGGGCACGCCGAAAAGTACGATCAGAGCAAAGCCCGTGCCGCCGCGTATACCGCCGGACTTCGACCCCTCAAGGGGCGTCGCCCAGCGCGTGCTCCGCACTGTAGTTAGGTGCTTCCTGCGTAATAGCGATGTCATGAGGGTGGCTCTCCCGCACGCTGGCCGGTGATACTTGGATGAATCGCGCTTCGCTGCGCAGCTCATCGATATTGCGCGTGCCGCAATATCCCATGCCAGCCCGCAATCCGCCCACGAGCTGGTACACAAACGTACTCAAGGGTCCTCGAAAGGGGACTCTCCCTTCGACACCCTCGGGCACCAATTTGTCGGTTCCGCGTTCGCCGCCGCGCTGGCGGTAGCGTTCGCTCGATCCCTTGACCATGGCTCCCATGGAGCCCATTCCCCTGTAAAGTTTGTAGGTCCGCCCCTGATAGAGAATTTGTTCGCCGGGGCTCTCGAGCATGCCGGCGAACAGGCCGCCGATCATCACGCATGAGGCCCCCGCCGCGATGGCTTTGGTTAAATCTCCCGAGTATCGAATTCCGCCGTCGGCGATGATGGGTGTGGAACTGTCGGCCGCCGCTTTCGCCGCCTGGTGAATGGCCGTAATTTGTGGCACTCCGACCCCTGAGATGACGCGCGTGGTGCAGATCGAGCCCGGCCCGATCCCCACTTTGACAGCGTCAGCGCCCGATTTGATCAAGTCGGCGCATCCTTCCTGGGTCGCCACGTTGCCGGCCACCACCTCAATGTCCCAACGTTTCTTGATTTGCCTGACCGTCTCCATCACATTGGCCGAATGGCCGTGCGCGCTGTCCACGACAAGCACGTCCACTCCTTTGGCGAGCAGACTTTCCGCCCGCTCGTACTCATGCACTCCAACCGCCGCACCCACTCGCAACCTCCCTTGCCTGTCTTTACAGGCATTGGGAAACCGCCGCATCTTATCGATGTCCTTGATCGTGATCAGGCCGGTCAGTTTGTTATTTTCGTCAACCAGTAAAAGTTTCTCGACCTTATTTATCATCAAGATCTTCTCAGCTTCCTCAAGCGTTACATTCCCCGTAGCCGTCACCAGGTGCTCGCGGGTCATGACTTCCGCGATCGGCAGGTCATTCTTTTCCAAGAACCGCAGGTCACGTCGCGTGAGAATTCCGGCGAGTTTTCCACCATTCAACGTGATCGGTAGCCCGGAGACGTTGTGCTGGGCCATGATTTCGCGTGCCCGGCTGACGGTCGCGTCGGGCGAAAGCGTTACAGGGTCAAAGATAATGCCGTTGGCGCTGCGTTTGACCTTGTCGACCTCGTCGGTTTGGGCCTCGATCGACATGTTCTTGTGCATCACCCCCAGGCCGCCCTCCTGGGCCAGGGCAATGGCCATGTTGCTCTCGGTCACGGTGTCCATGGGCGAGCTGAGCATAGGAATGTTAAGACGTATGCGCCGGGTCAACTGGGTCGAGACGTCGCACTCCGCCGGCACGACTTCGCTGTAGCGCGGTTCGAGCAGGACGTCGTCGAAGGTGATCCCGTGGTAGCGAAGCTTGTCGTCCATGGCGGGGGTTCCCGGTTCCGGTGTGAGGAAACCCCATATTATTGCGAAGCGGCAGCGGGTTGGCTAGGAGTGACCAATAACTGAGCCGACCTGACGAACTACCCTATGCGAGTCCGTCCCCGTATACTTCCGTCAGGGACCTGGTAGCTTTTCGTGGCGCTGACTCGAATGCCGAGAACGCAAGAAATCGACAATTCGCCCGTCAACCCTTACCAGTCGCCTGGAGTAATCGCATCGAACGACCGGATGAAACAACGTCATCCGTTGGCGTGGATCGTGCGGCACCTGGTGGGCTGGACCTCCCTTGCGATTGGGGTGACGGGCCTGATACTTCCGATCCTACCCGGCTGGCCGTTCATCGCTTGGGGAATCGTGACGCTGGCTCCCGATATTCCCGTCTTCGCTCGTTTGCTCGGCCTGGTAGAGCGCAAGTTGCCACGGCTACGACCACTCATCGAGCGCGTGCGCGGTGATGCACCTCGAAAGTAGGTCAGGCTTTCCAGCCTGACGGTACCCGGAGTTGCGCAGCCATGCGGAGCAAGCCTGACCTGCACCGGCGTGAGACAGAAAAGCTCGAACTGAAGGACAGTCAGGCTGGAAAGCCTAACCTACACTGGCGTGTGGAAAGCCTGACCTGCACCGACAATCAGAACTCGTCGCCGGCACGCAACCACGGCGTGATGGTTGGCTCGTAGGCACAAATCTCGCCCGGCTGAAAGTAAAGGGCGATTTCGCGCGCGGCTGCCTCGGGACCGTCGGAAGCGTGAATCAGATTCATCTGCCGGCTCGAACTCAAGTCGCCGCGGATCGTGCCGGCGGCGGCTTTCAGTCCGCTGGTCGCGCCGAGCATCTCGCGTACCACACGGATCACCTCCAGACCCTCGATGACCGCAGCCACCACCGGACCACCCGTGATGAAGCTTTCCAAGGCTGGATAAAACGGTTTGTTGACATGTTCGGCGTAGTGCTTCTTGGAAAGCTCGGGCGTGACCCGCATCATTTTCATTGCGACAACGTTCAGACCTTTGTCCTCAAACCGACCCAAGACCCGGCCCACCAACCGTCGTTGGACACAGTCGGGCTTGAACAGAATCAGCGTGCGCTCCATGAACCGGAACCTCCTCATCACAAATGTCAAAGGCAGTGATTCTAGGCGATACGTCGCGGCGGCTCAAGCCGCGGCAAACCCGCCTTGACACGAAGGGAAAAATCGAGAGAATCCCGCACTCCTTCGCCGGATTGAGCGGCGAAGAAGCAAAGACACATCACGGGCCGTAAGGCGACGGTATGGATGCCGCCGCCGTTACCGCCAGGTCATCATCGACGACTCTCCCGCTCACCGGGCATGGAGGCCCGACGCCATGAGGGAACGGACCGCTGGGGTCCCTGGGATCAGCCTGCGTCAAGTGCTGCCGGACGCCGAATTCGTCGGCGACGGCAACATGGTCGCCACAAGCTGTTCCGCGGACTCGCGCACCTGCCGTAAAGGCGACCTGTTTGTGGCCCTTCCGGCCACCAACGGCGACGTAACGGCCCATATGCGCGAAGCGATCTCCCGCGGCGCCACGGCCCTTCTGACCGACCGGCCCGTACCGGGCTGCAAACTTCCCACCTGTTACGTCGCCAATGTGCGCGAGGCATACGGTCATGTCTGCCAGGCTTTGGCCGGATATCCAAGCCAGCGGCTCAAGGTGATTGGAATCACAGGAACGAACGGCAAGACGACGACCAGTTACTTGACGGCAGCAATCTTGTCGACCGCTGGTTTTCAACCGGGGCTCCTGGGTACGTTGGGGTATTGCGACGCGGTCACGACCGCCGAGGCGCGTTGGACGACTCCCCCCGCGCCGGTGCTCGCCGATTGGTTGGCCCGGATGGCGGCCAATGGCTGCTCGCACGCGGTGATGGAGGTTTCGAGCCACGCCTTGGCCCAGGAGCGTGTCGCCGGTGTTGACTTCGACGTGGCCTGCGTCACGAACGTGCGGCGCGACCATCTCGACTACCACGGCACCGAACACAACTATCGCGTGGCAAAGCTCAAGCTCTTCAATCACCTGTTGCCCGAGGGCTTCGCGATTGTCAACGCCGACGACCCGGTGGCCGCCGGTTTCCTGTCCCGCTGTGAAGGTCCGGTGCTGACTATCGGACTCGACACACCCGCCGAAGTGACCGCGGTCCCGCTGGAACAATTCGCCAGCGAGCAGACCTTCCTGCTCCACGCTGGCGACGAAACAGTGCCTGTTTGCACCCCGTTGGCGGGCGAGCACAATATCCGCAATTGTCTGCTGGCCGCGGCCGTGGGCACTGCCTACGGCATCGACTTGCCGACCATCGTTCGAGGGCTGGAATCGGTCGCTTGTGTTCCCGGACGGCTGGAACGGATCGAATGCGGCCAACCATTTCACGTGTTCGTCGATTTCGCGCACACGCCCGATGCACTGACTGGCGCCCTGGCCGCGCTGCGGAACCTGACCGAGGGGCGGCTGATTTGCGTGTTTGGCGCCGGCGGCGATCGCGACAAGACCAAGCGACCGCTGATGGGGCGCGCGGTCGAGGAAGCCGCCGACCTGGCAGTAGTTACCAGCGACAACCCGAGGAGCGAGCCACCCCGGGCGATCATCTCGCAAATCCTTACTGGGTTCCGCCATCCGATCGAGGCGCGCGTAGTACCCGACCGGGCTGAAGCAATTCATTGGGCATTGAACCAGGCTCAGCCCGGCGACACGGTGCTGATCGCCGGGAAGGGACACGAGCGGGTGCAAATCATCGGCCAAGAGTGCATTGATTTCGACGACCGCGAGGTAGCCAAACAGTGGCTTTACGAATCGACGCCGTTTCATCCATCGTACCTGGCAAGTGCCTAATGTCTGGATTGACCCTCAACGATTTGAAAGAGGCGACGGGCGGCCGCTGGCTGCATGTCGAACTTCGCCCCGAGCAGCGCGGCGATGCACGCTTGGGCCGTATCGCCATCGACAGCCGTGAGGTGCGGCCGTGCGATGTGTTTTGGGCGTTGCGGGGCGAGCAGCGTGACGGACTGGATTTCGTCGACGATGCCTTCCTGCGTGGCGCCGCCGGGGCCGTCGTCTCGTCAGATCGGCTCATGCCTCCCTTGGGGCGGTGGGCGCTGGCGGTGGGCGATACGCGACAAGCACTGACGAGCGTCGCCCACTATCAGCGCGAACGTTTCGCCGGCTCGGTGATCGCGGTGACCGGAAGCGTCGGCAAGACGACGACCCGGCAGATGATTCACGCCGTTCTTGCGACGCGGTTCGACGGCGCGGCAAGCCCGCGAAACTACAACAATCACCTCGGCGTGCCGTTGAGCATGCTGGGATGGAGTGGCAATGAAGACTATGCGGTGCTCGAATTGGGCGCCAGCCACAAGGGAGAGATCGCGCGCCTGGCCCAGCTTTGCCGCCCTCGGATTGGCGTGATCACACGGATCGGCGAAGCCCATTTGGGCGAATTCGGCAGCCAACGCGCTGTGGCCGAGGCGAAGGCGGAGCTGCTTGCCGCCTTGGGAAGCGAAGCCTTGGCGGTCCTCAACGGTGACGACCCCGAGCTGCGGAGGATTGGCAAACGGAACGGGTCCGAGGTCGTTTGGGTGGGGCGAGGGGCCGATTGCGACGTAACGGCCACCGACGTTCACAGCTCGCGAGGACGATTGGGCCTCACCATCGACGGCCATCGGCTGAATGTGCCCGTCTGGGGACGGCACCATGTGACGAGCGTCCTGTCGGCGGTGGCGGTAGGCCAGGCATGGGGGCTCACCTGGGACGAAATCGCCGGTGCGCTCGGGACCTTCGATCCTCCGCCGATGCGGTGCCAGGTGCTCACCCTGGGTGGCGCGCGGGTGATCGACGATTCATATAACTCAAGTCCGACCGCGATGCGGGCGGCACTGGAACTGTTACGCGACTTCGACTCGCCGGGGCGGCGAATCGTCGTCTGCGGCGACATGCGCGAACTGGGACCCGGCGCGATTCGCTTGCATCGCGAAATGGGCGACGAAGTGGTCACTCGTTGTGGGGCGGACATGCTGGTAGCCTGCGGCGATCATGCCGACGACGTTGTGGCCGGAGCTCGTGCGGCGGGCATGCCGCGCGGCCAAACGGTGGCCTGCCGCGATCCGCTGGAAGTGCTCCCATTCGTTCAAAGTACGCTAACCGATGGTGACGTGCTTCTGGTCAAGGGATCGCGGGCGATGGCGCTCGAACGCGTGGTACATGAACTGCAAGGAGACGCTCGGCGACGGGCGGCATGACCGACAAAGAATCACGGAAAACTAGCTGAAAGCTCCATCGTCAGCGTTTCGGTTTGCGGGAACCGGGAACGCTACCCTCCCTCCTGGGTAGGAGCAACAAACTTACTGGAACCAGCGGTCTCTGGGTCGATCGCTCCGGTAGGTGCTTCGCGATGGAGCTTTATGACTGAGCACCGGAGCGGCGCTAGCCGCCGCTCCGGTTGCTCAGGGAACACCGCGGCGCTCGGGCGGATGACGCGAATCGTCATCCGCCCGATCCGCCCGACGCCGTCGGTTGGACCTTCCAGCCGGACGGGATCACGCGTTACGCAGTCAGGCTCGAAAGCCAATCCTACTCCCGACTGCTCCGTGCCCAGAACCCTCCAGTGAACCACCTTCGCCGATGCTCGTTTGGCTTTTCCATCATCTGGCCACGTTGGGATTCCCGGCCTGGTGGAGCGATCGGATTGCCGCGATCGATAAGACGAGCCCGCGAGCGCTGTTGGCCTCGGCCACAAGCTTCACCGTGGCGCTGATCATGGGACCAAGTCTAATCGCCTGGTTGCGACGCCATTTTCGCGAACCAATCATCAGCGACTCGCCGACCTTGCGCCAATTGCACCAGGCCAAGCAAGCCACGCCGACGATGGGTGGGCTATTCATCGTGGCCGGTCTGCTGATCGGCATTTTCATCTTCGCCGACCTTACCAACCACTACGTGCAGGTCGCTGCGCTGACGGCCGTGGGTTTGGCCACCGTCGGCGCGGCCGACGACCTGGCCAAGCTGCGCGGCCTGAAAAATGGCCTTACCATCCGCGGAAAGCTGCTGGGCCAGACACTGATCGCCTTGGCGGCCTCATGGCTCGTGTACCGACAACACTCCCTCACGCCCGATGGTTTGCTCTGGAACCTACCCGGGCTCGGCGAGTTTTCGTTGGGTGTTTGGTTCGTGCCGTTGGCTGTGATCGTGATCGTGGGCAGTTCGAACGCCGTGAACCTCACCGACGGGCTCGATGGCCTGGCCGGCGGCTGCTTGATTCTGGCTACTGGCGCGATGGCCGTGTTGGTTTTCGCCGGCGGTCATGCCGGGCTGGCCGAGTATCTGCACGTTGCCCGCATTCCGCATGCCGGCGAAATGCTGATCGTGGCCGGTGGAATGACGGGCGGCGTGCTCGGGTTTCTCTGGTTCAATTGCCATCCGGCACAGGTCTTCATGGGGGACACCGGCTCGCTCCCATTAGGGGGGCTGTTAGGTTTGCTGGCAGTAATCGCGCGGCAGGAATTGCTGTTGGCGATCGTGGGAGGAGTGTTCGTCGCTGAAGCGGCGTCCGTATTGTTGCAGGTTGGCTGGTACCGCTCGACCGGTAGGCGCCTGCTTCGTTGCGCGCCTTTGCACCACCATTTTGAGTTCGAAGGCTGGCCCGAGACGCAGATCGTCGTTCGATTCTGGATCGCCTCGGCTTTATGTGCGCTCGTCGGGCTTGCGTCAGTAAGGTTCATGGCAGTGGCCCAAGGATGAGGGATGGCAAATAACAAACTTCACATCGTGTTCGCCGGCGGCGGGACGCTGGGGCATCTCTTTCCGGGCCTGGCCGTGGCAGAGCAATTGGCCGTGGCCGAACCGAGCGCGCGAATCACGTTTGCTGGGGGCGGCCGTGAATGCGAGCGGAGACTGGTGAGAGCTCATGGGTTCGACTACCTCCTCGTCGCGTGCCGCGCCTGGCCACGACAGCCTTGGGCTGCGGGACGCTTTATCGCCGGTAACGCCGCCGGATTCCTTTCGGCGCGGCGTTTTCTGCGCCGCCAGGGCGTTGCCGCCGTCGTCGGGCTAGGGGGCTTCGTCAGTGCGCCGGTTGCGAAAGCCGCCGAAAGCCGAAAGCTACCGCTCGTACTCTTGGAACAAAATGCCTTTCCGGGGCGAGTCAATCGCTGGCTCGCGCCGCGGGCAACCTTGGTCTGCGCGGCCTTCGATTCCGTCCGTTCATGGCTACCGCGTCGAGTCAAGTTGCTCGTCACCGGTACGCCGGTTCGCTCCAGTTTCGAGCGATCCATGGAAGTTGAATCAGCGCGTGATCGGCTGCTGGTTGTGCTTGGAGGCAGCCGAGGCGCGGAGAGCCTGAACCACGCGGTGCCGCATTTTGCTGATCGGATCGTCAAGGCGGGCTGGCGCATCGTACACCAGTCGGGCGAGGCGGACGCGGCAGGCACGAGGGAACGCTATCGGTCTTGCGGCGCCTACGTGGAAGTTGTTGCTTTTATCGAGGATATGCCCAGCCTGCTGGCGCGCGCGGGACTTGTCGTCTGCCGTGCCGGCGGGACCACGTTGGCCGAATTGGCGCTGACGGGGACGCCTGCGCTAGCGTGTCCGTATCCGCACGCGGCCGATGATCATCAGCGGCGAAACGCGCTCGAATTCGCCGCCGCCGGCGCGTGCATTCTTGTAGACCAGCGTGAAACGAACGAATCGCGCTTCGGCGACGTCGTTTCGGCATTGATCGCCGACGCCGAACAGCGCAAGCGGATGTCGCGCGCGATGCGCTCGCTCGCGCGTCCGGAAGCCGCCGGGAGAATCGCCGAGTTGGTCCTGCAGGCCTCTGTGGGCAACGCCGTTCGAGGCGCCGGGGCGTGAACGATTACGGGAACAGGAGGCTTACCCCTTCGCTGCGCCACAACATGGCACGACGCGGGGAACACGGACGGTGGACTTATACGGCACCTGCTTGCAAACGGTGTAAGGCACGCGCCGCACCACCTCTTTTACCACGGTATGGCAGGTCGTCACCGGAATCTGACGGACGACTTCTCGCGTTTCCATATGGCAAACCGGCACGCGCACGCGGCGAGTGACCTGTGTTGGTTCATAGTGGCAAGTCTGGACCGGCACGAGTTTGCGGACCGTTTCTGCGACGTAGTTCACCACAGGCACCTTGCGCGTGACGAGTTTCGGCGCCCACACCGGGCACCCACCACAGCAGACCGGCGCCAGCCAACATCCACAATCGACGACAACCGTACATTCGCTGGTTACCGGCCGATAGACCAGCCGGCAAATCTCTTGCTGGATCGTTTCGACAACCGGTTTCATCAAAGTGCAGGTCTGTTCCTTTTCGACCCACTCGAAGACGGGAGCACACACTGTGTGTCGCTCCTGGTGCACTGTGGTTTTATAAACCGGCCGGACGATCTGGCAGCGGACCTCGCGGAACACCGTTTCGTGAACCGTCCGGTAGCAAACGACTTCGACTTCGTCGTAGACTACTTCGCAAGCCGGTGCGGCGGGTCCACACGGGGCCGCTCTGCGGCCGTATCCTGCTTGAGCGCCGTCCATACCTACCGACGACAAGACGATCGTCGCTAATCCAAGAATCCACGGTTGCTTGCTCATGATGAAACTCCATCGTTGCGGAAAATGGTAAGCCTCGGTCGAGTTGATCGACAGGCCCCATCATGCTTGGGGAAATGGTGAAATTCAATAGTCCCGGTGAGGACTCGCTCGAATCAATGCCATTGCTCGGCAGCGCGATTGCGGCGGTCGTACGGTGGCTGGTGTAGAGTCTGGGCGATACCCCGGTTCTTAGTCGTCCGGGGCATCGCAAACGCTCAGCCACCTGCCTCCACTTTCTCGTGACAAAATGACGCCTGCAATGCCGCTGGCTGGTAGAACCGGCGCGGCGGCGACTTTCAGCGCGGCTCCGGGTTGGCGTCGAGGATTTCGCTGAGGAACAGTTCGCCCAGAAGCTCAAGCGATACCGGTTCGTCGAACTCGCAGCCGACGAGCCAACAGCCTTCGCTTTGGTTACGCTGCCATCGTATGGTGCCAGTACGCGAAAAATCGAGTCCGGATTCGGCGTGGCGTATGCGCACCACTACGCGTTCGCCGTCATCAACACGCTCGCCGGTGAGCAGGCCCGCCCCATGCCGAGAAAAGTCGGCCAGCACGGCGGCCAGGCGGCCAGCGGGCCGTTCGAACCACGCTTCGACGGCTTGCCCCTCGACGGTCGGGTGTCGTGGCTTGCGACCTACGAAAGCCCACTGCTGATCCGGCATCGTTCGTACCCAAATGGCCTTGATAACTAAACGACCCACAAGCCGCCGGCCGTCATAGTCAAGTGTAGCTTGCGCGCGGCGCACAATTGCCGCCATGCCGGGAGGTACGAACGCGCGGGTCGTGCGGAAAATCCCACATAGCCCCGGATACTACTTGGCCCACACACTACATAGCACAGCCGCCTGGGCCGCAGCCGGGCTTGCCGCAGCCCCCCCAGGGACGCTCAGCCATGGGAAGGCCGGATCCCGACGATGCGTTCACTGGGGCCGCGGGCACACTGAACTGCTTGGTCAGGCGATCGCCGCCGCATTGTGGGCAGGCAGGTTTTTCTCCGGAGCGCACGAGCAACTCGAACCCGCTGGCGCAGACATCGCACTGGTATTCGTAAAGGGGCATGGCATTTTCTCCTGTAATAAGTTTAATGGTGGGACCTGCCTTTGCCAACACGGAAACGACCGCTAACGAACCTTGTCGCTCATCCCCACCCTCACCTGCCGCCAGGCGCGAGAAATCGATCGCCGCGCCGTCGAAGAATACGGGCTCTCCAGCCTGGTATTGATGGAAAACGCCGGGCGCGGCCTGGCCGACACCTTGTGCGGACTTGGCAACGGCGGGATGGTCGTGATTTGTTGCGGCAAGGGAAACAACGCGGGCGATGGTTTCGTTCTCGCGCGGCACCTCGACCTGCGCGGCGTTCCGACAAAAACACTCGTCTGGGCCGAACCCGGCGAATTGCGCGGTGATGCGGCGACGAACTTCGCGGTCCTAAAGCGCTGCGGCGTGCCCGTCGAAACCTTCGGCCAATGTCACGACGCGGCGCGGATCGAGGCGCAACTCTCCGGCGCCGCGTGGATCGTCGATGCCTTGCTGGGGACCGGCGCGTCGGGCGAGCCGCGTCCTCCACTCGATGCCGTAATCGACCGGTTGAACGCCGTTTCAGTTCCCATCCTGGCGGTCGACTTGCCGAGCGGACTGAACGCCGACACCGGCGAGGTAGCACGCCACACGATCCGCGCCACTCATACCTGCACGTTTGTCGCCGCCAAGCCGGGGCTCCTGGCGCCGGCCGCCAGGCCATACGTCGGCGAACTTCACGTGCTCGACATCGGAGCACCTCGAAAACTGGTCGCAGAGGTCTTGGCGGAACGATGAGGGATTAAGGGATGAAGGATGAAAGCGCGGCACGCCGCCAGGCGGCGGCCGCTTGAACCGGCAACCGCTTTTACATTCTGCATTCTGCGGGAAGGCACGCCGGCAAAAACAAATGACACGCGTGTGCTACGACGTCACCTCGGCCGCCAAGATCGCGTCGAAGCGCTCGCGGTTTCGCCGCAGGTACGAGCGGCATTCGGTTTCCAGCTCGCAGCCGTCAGCGTAACCCAGCGCGTGGGCTAACTTGGCCAATTCGATCGGATCGCTGGGCAAGACACGGCTGACGCAGTTCATCAACCGAAGACGCGCTTCGATCGACCGCAGAAAAAGGTAACTTTCGGTCATAAATTCGAAGTCGGCCCTGTTCACGTGACCCGCTTTATCGAGCGCCGCCAGCGCGGCCAAGGTGTTCGGCAAGCGGAGCTGGGGAGCCTCACGGCCGTATTTGAGCTGCCAGAGCTGTACCAGGAACTCGATATCGACGATCCCGCCTGGTCCCCGCTTGATGTTGTTCGGTGGCGCGTTTTCCTCCATGCGCCACCGCATCTCGCGAATCGACTCCGCGAGCGAGGAGTGCCAAGCGTGGTCGTAACAAGCTTTGGCGACCAACAGCTCGGTATCATGGGCCACCGACGGCGAAGCGATCGCCACGCGAGCCTTGGTCAAGGCTTGCCGCTCCCAAAGCTGACCCTGACCCTCGGCGAAGTAGCGGGCAAATTCGCCGAAGGTGGTCGCCAGCGCTCCGGAACGCCCGGTGGGCCGCAAGCGCAGGTCGACCTCGTAGAGCTTGCCGTAAGGCCCCAACCGTGTGGCGATCCTGACGATCCGTTGCCCCAGCTCGCTGAAAAAGTGCTGGTTGTTGGTCGTCTCGCCTCGTTTCGAGCGGCGGGTGTGGACTGTCGGCCCGTCGGATTCGTAGAGGAAGACCAGGTCGACGTCGCTCTGGTAATTCAGCTCCCGGCCCCCTAGTTTGCCCAGGGCCAACACGACCCCCTCGCAGCGTTCGCCGGCCCGCGGACCTTCGGCGATGGTCGGCTCTCCCCATTTGGCCGCCAGCTTCTCGTACTCGCCGCGCGTGATCTCTTCGAGGCAGGTTTCGGCGATGTCCGAAAGCGCGGCTGTCGTGGCCTGGCTATCTTCCTTCCCCAGAATATCTCGCACGCCGACGCGCAGTTGCATCGTGTTCTTGAAACTGTGCAAGATCGGATCGAGGTCTTCGGCGGCCCGCGTCAGCTCGACCAGTGTCGACTTCAGGTCGTCACGCGTCGGAAGCTTGTTCAACACCAGGCTGTCCATCAACTCGTCGATCATGCCGGGGTTGCCGATCAGAATACCCGACAGGTAGGGACTCGACGAGCAGAGCTCGACGTAGAGGTTCATCGATGGCGGGTTGAAACTGAACAGTTCCCAGAGCACTCCCTTGCCACCCAACGAATCGCTGACCTGGGCGAGGTTCACCAGGGTCGAATCCGGGTCGGGCGTGGCGGCGATGGCTTTCAGCAGGCGCGGAGCGATCGCCGCGAGAAAGTGCCGGCAGCGTCGGGTGAGCAGGAAACGTAGTCGCTCGGTGGCCAGCGAAACGAGGTTCTGATAGGCCTGGGGCACGTCGCGAAACGGGTAGCGACAAAGTACTTCGACGATCCGTTCACGTGGCGGATCGGGATCGAGCACCAGGTCGACCTCAGGCTCGGTCTGCGCATCGTCGCCGAAGGCGTCGTGCAGAAGATGATCGAGGATCTTGCGATTCAGGGCCGTTTTTTGGCGGAAGTCCGTCTCGAAAGCCGCCAACGCCGGCCCCCGCGGCCCTTCAGAGTACCCCATTCGGATCGCCAGTTTGCGCATCTCACTGGGCCCGGACGGCAAGAGGTGAGTCTGCAAATCGAACATGATCTGCAAGCGGTGCTCGATCTTGCGCAAAAAGCCGTAGTTCTCCTCCAACAGCGTCCGCTCCTGATGCGTGAGGCAGCCGACGGCGTCAAGCCGGTCGATTGCTTCAAGCGTGTTACCGGTCCGCACCGCGGGGAGATCGCCGCCGTTGAGCAATTGCAAGAACTGGATGGCGAATTCGACGTCACGGATGCCGCCACGCCCGGTCTTGACGTTGCGGGTATCGTCGCCGACCTGGATCGTGCGATGTTCGATCCGCCGTTTGAGAGCCTTGATCCCGGTGATGTCGGCCAGCGACAGGTAGCGGCGATAGATCCACGGCTCGAGGTGAGCCAGGAACTCACGTCCCAGGTCCAAGTCGCCCGCGACTGGCCGAGCTTTGACGTAAGCCTGACGTTCCCAGGTGCGGCCCAGCACATCGTAGTACGACATGGCCGATTCGAGGCTGGAGACCATCGGCCCGCGTTCCCCTTCAGGCCGCAGCCGCAGGTCAACGCGGTAAGCCTGGCCCATTTCCGTCGTTTCGGTCAAGAGCTTCACTACGTCGCGGGCGAGCCGGTCGAAGAACTCGCCGTTCGAGATCGGTCGTGGGCCGTCGCTCTTACCGTCGGCGTCGTAGAGAAAAATCAAATCGATATCGCTCGAATAGTTCAACTCGACTCCGCCCAACTTGCCCATTCCCAGGGCAACGAACCGCGCCGGCCGGGCATCGGGACGCCGAGGCACGCCTCGCTTCTCCTGGAGTTGACGGCGAGCGAAACGGACGGCGCCCTCGACGATAGCGTCGGCCAGGTACGAGATTTGCGATGTGACGATCTCAAGTCGCTGGCCGCGGATGATGTCGCCGTAGGAAATCCGCAGCGTCTCGCGGCGTTTGAACCGCCGCAGCGCCGCCATCACGCCCGCCGTGTCCGACAGTGCGTCGACTTCGCTTGCCAGTTCGTCGACCAACACCTCGCGGCCCACCGGCTGCCCCTCGGTCACGCGCAACAGGTCGTAGCTTTCCGGGTCGGTAATCAATAGATCGCTGAAGTGCTGGCTGGTCGAAAAGATTTGCAGCAGGAACGGCAGCGCCTCGCGGTCGCGTTCGAAAAGCGAACCCAGCGACAAGGGGTTGCGCGCGGCCGCCACGAAGCGGTCGAGGTTGTTGAGCGCCATGTCGGGGTCGCTCGTACGCGGCAAGTGCTCGGCCAGGATGTCGCAGATCACGGCCAGCAAATCGAGCGTCACACCCGCCGTTGCCAGCCGCAGCAAGTTCTCGTGCCCGTGCCGAGGGTCGGCCAGACCCCATGCCCGCAACCAGGGCTCGGACTCGGCCGAACTGTCGAGGTACTGATGGAGCTGGGCAATCTGCATGGAGCGGCGGAGGCAGGATTTTCGCGCATGGGCCTTCCTGCAAGTCTAGTCCTGAAACGCTCCACGGCAATAGGCTCACCGCAGCTTGCGCTCCGTGTCGCTCCAGCCCACGATCGGAACGTCGGAGCCGGTCACGTAAATCTCGACGCGCCGGTTCCGCTGGCGGTCGGAGGCGGTGGTATTCGGCGAAACAGGCTGATGACGTCCGAAACTGGCAATGCCAATCTGATTCTCGCGCACTCCGGCGTGCTCGAGGTACTCGGCCACGGCCAACGCACGCGCGGCGCTCAAGTGCCAATTGTCGGGGTATTGCCGACGGGTCTCGCTCTTGACGATCCGCCTGTCGTCCGCGTGGCCGATGACCATCACCCGCAGACCGTGCGCCTCGGGCGACTTCAAGAGCGCCGCGAATTCGTCGAGCACGATGTGGGCCTCGGGGCGGAGTTTCGCCTCGGCACTATCGAACAGTACATCGATGTCGAGCTTGCTGGCGCCCGTGCGCGGATCGTAGTCCATCGCCGGGTGCCGCTTGGAAAGTTGCGTTAGATGCTGACTCAGCCCGTGAGGCACGTGCGCGCCGCGCTGCTTGGTCGATATCACCCGACCGTGACTGCCCGCCGAGTGCCCGGGGGACGCGTGGCCGTCGACCAATTCGGCCAGTTCTTCCTCGGCCTGTTCTTTCTGGGCCTCGACACGGCGGGCGTGCGCCTTGAGGTTCTCGTTCTCGGCGATCAAGCCGTCCTTCTGCTCAACCAAAGCGCGGTTCAACGATTCGGCGGCATCCAGCCGGCTTTTGGGCACGAACTGGCACCCCAAAGCGCTCAACCAAAACGGCGCCACGACGGCAGCCAACGAAAGACAGCGGGCGTTCATGATTCGACTCCTTTCGAACCGGCACCGCGCGGCCCGGCATGCGGGCCGCGAACGATCATCCAAACATCTTCATCAGCGCATCCATCAACAAGCTACTGGGCTTGTAGGGCGTGTCCCAGGCCCACATATTCCGCATCAGGTCGAACATCATGGTGCCGGTCATGGCCAGAAACAGCACGCAGGCCGCCAAGCTGATCACGTTCATGATTGAATACTGCGCCTGACGCGCGGGGGCCATTGCCGGTTGCATTCCCAGGCTCATTACCGGGGCTGTCGCCCCCATTTGGGCCGCGCCAAGCGGATCGACCACGCCGGAGGAATCATCCGCTTCAAGCAACAGGCCGCCGGCCGCCGGCCCGCCAAGGACGGTCGGGCTGGCGTCGTCGAAGTCGGCCTCGGAGTCGAGCGCGATCACCTGCGAACCGCTGTCTTGAGAGTCGTCGTCGACCGATTCCTCGAGCGGCGTGAGCAGGAAGTCGTCCTCTCCCTTGAGCTCCATGACTGCATCGGAATCAAAATCGGAACTGTCGCCCAGGGTCCCGCTCGAATCGCTGGAAAGATCGAACGACGAGTCGTCGTCGGCCGCGCTTAGCTCTAGCGGCTCTTCCAGCGAAATACCGCTGTCGCTCGGATCGACCAGCGAAATGCCGCTGTCACCCGGGCTGACAGTGATATCGCTGCCCTTGCCGGAACCGTGCGCATCGGTCGGACCGAGCTCCAGCACCGAACCGCTGGATGAATCGGCGCCGAGGGTCAAATCGCTCCCCGAGCCTAGCTTCTTACGCGAACCGGAATCCGAGCCCAGAGTGACGTCGCTGCCCGCGCCTCTCTTTTTACCTGAGCCGGACGGGGAGTCGAGCGAAAGCACGCTGCCTCCGCTCAAGTCGAGCGGCAATTCGCCGCTTAAATCGACTGGCAAAGCGTCGCTGTCCAGAATGGCTTCTTTCTTGCCCCCGGTGGCCAGCTTGATATCGCTGTCGAGCGCCGATTGCCCTTGTCCGGGCTTACCAATGACAGTGCTGGAACCGCCCGGCGATGCCTTTTCGGCGCCGGCGAGCTTGATATCGCTATCCTCAGGCAACTGCGCCCCAGGCTTGCCGATGACGGTGCTGGAGCCGCCCGACGCCGGGCCGCCCAACTCGATATCGCTCAAGAGCACCATGTCGTCGCCGTCGTCGGTCGATTCCGTCAAGTCGATCGGCAGGGACGAGGCGGAGCTTTCGGAAGCGGCCTTTTCGCCACCGCGGGCTGAACGCTCCTCGCGCAGCTTTTCGATGTCTTCCGGCTTGAACTTCCAGCTTGCACCGTCGCGGTAACCGTAGATTTCCTGGCGCTGCCGCAACTCGTTGAGAGCGTCGGGCGTGATGCCGAGTTGCTCAGCGGCATCCTCCAAGGGGACTAATTTGCGGGCCATGCGGATCTCCGGTTCGTCGCCCTCGCATTTGCCTGGCGACAAGGTTTCCGTCCGCCGGCCCAGGGGGCGCTCACTTGGCGAACGATTATCGTGGCTCAACGAGCGAACGAACCTCCCGCGATTGGGGGCTCACGCCGTTGAAATCAACCATCTGCAAGTCCCAGAGGATCTTCCGCACCGACTTCAGCGCCAGCTTGCCTTCCTGGTCGACCCAATACACGCTCATGACGCGCTGTTGCGGGTCGATGATCGTGATCTGTTGACCGTTTTCGCCGACCGTGGCCGTAAAGGCAATCAAACCCGCGTTGGCACCCTCGTGCCCCGCGTTAGCACCTCTGTCATGCGGGGCGGGCCGCTGGGCCCAGGCTTCGCGCGAACTGGCGAAACCACCCAACACCGCCACCACCAGACACGCAGCTATCGAAGCTCCAATCACCGCAGCCTTCATCATTCACCCAAAGCTGTTGCGGTTACGGGAATTGGAACTCTTAATCCATTTTAAGAGCCGCCGTTTCCCAATGCAAGAAAAAACACCGTGCGCGCGTACCCATTAGCACGGCGGACCAAGGCCGCCGCCTGCAAAGTGACCACTGGCTGAAACGCGAGAAAGGTTGAAGGGCGGCGAGTTTAGCGATCGCGCGCAGGCCACGCAAGATCAGCTTCGGCCGCTGGAAAGGCGTGCAGCGTTCAATCGCAAGTGGCTTTGAATTAAGCGGTTACGTCCAGCAGGGACTAGGCATCAGGCGTGAGGAAAACAAGGGAGATGGGGTTTAAGCTTGCCATGCCACTCGACCGTCGGCGGGCGGCGCCTACAATGGAACTGACCTAAGCACCGTGAATCAACGCCGTTGACTGAGCCATGACTTTACCCTCCCCCACCGCGACGATTGGGTTGTTAGTCAGCGGCGGACTCGATAGTTCGATCTTATTGGCCCATCTGCTGGCGCTTGGGCGTCGTGTGCGGCCCTTTTACGTTCAGTCGGGATTGATTTGGCAGGGGGCCGAGCTGCGAGGATTGCGCCGCTACCTCGCCGCCTTGCAGGGCCCGATGCTGGAAGAACTTGTCACGCTCGAATTGCCGTTGGCCGACGTGTACCGCGACCACTGGAGTGTCAACGGCCGCTGCGTGCCCGACGCCGATTCGCCTGACGAAGCCGTTTTTCTGCCGGGCCGCAACGCGCTCTTGGTCATCAAGGCCGCGTTATGGTGCGCGCACCACGGTATTGAACAACTGGCGCTGGCGCCTTTGGGAACGAGTCCGTTCGCCGACGCGACGCCGGTGTTCTTCGATGAATTCGAGTCGGCCATGAATCGGGCCATGTTGGGCCACGTGCGGATCGTGCGGCCGTTCGCCGAGTATGGCAAGCGCCAGGTGATGGAGTTGGGGCGAGATTTTCCATTGCAGTGGACGTTCTCCTGCATCCACCCCATCCGCGGCCAGCACTGCGGCCGGTGCAACAAGTGCGCCGAACGCCGCGGCGCGTTTCGCATGATCGGTGCCGACGACCCGACTGAGTACGCAGAAGCGGGGCGAAGGAGACAGGAGATAGGAGACAGGAGATAGGATAGGAGGCACACGCGACGGCGAGCTGACCCGCTGCGCGAGTGCCCAGGCGTAATCCCCCCGGTTTTCCGCAGGAATGGGGAGCTTGGTGGTAATGCCTATCGCCCAGTGTCTGAGCAGTGGACTGCAGTCGACGGATTTCCCATCTCGCACAACAACTGACCGATGTCAAGTGAACACTGACGACTGACCATTCCCCATGTATCGAGTCACTCGCGAAATCGACTTCTGTTACGGTCATCGGCTGCTGAACTACGATGGCAAATGCAAGTACCTGCACGGCCACAACGGCCGCGCAGTCATCGCCATCGAATCGGCCGAGCTTGACGACCGCGGCATGGTGCTCGACTTCTCCGACATCAAGCGGGTCGTCAGCCGTTGGATCGATGAAAACCTTGACCATCGAATGCTCTTGCGCCGCGATGACCCGGCGGTGCCGGCCCTGCGCGAGCTGGGCGAACCGATGTTTCTCATGGACACCAATCCGACGGCCGAGAACATCGCCAGGCTGATCTACGATTTCACCGCCGGTCAGGGATTCCCGATCGTCGAGGCGCGGCTCTGGGAAACACCGCACTGCTTCGCGACGTACGCGCCCAGGTAACACGGCCTGCGGTTGCACGTCCTCGTCTTAAACCGGCACTCGAAGCTGCGCATTGAGGAGGACCATTGTTACAACAGCATCGCGTAAACCAACGGGCCCGCGGTCAAGAGCAAAAGCACTCCCCCCGCCAGCCGGGCGGCGCGACGGTTTCCCAATGCGACGACATAGACCGCCTTGAGCAGGTTGTTGCTGGCCGTGGCCAATACGATGGCGCGCACGATCTGCTGCGGCTCAATTTCGAATTTCCCCTGCACGACCGAGAGCACGAACGGAGCGATGTCGCTGAAACCGACAGCCAACGACATCCAGGTCAGCCCGACATCGCCGAAGTGGGAGAGTACGGCTTGGGTGATCGCCACGGTCGCGACGTAAAGTCCGGCGAAAATGAACGCCGGCGCAACTTCCAGCGGATTGACTGGCTGTTCAATTCCCGTAGGCCCCGCATCGGTCGCGCCGCCGTCGGGCAAGCGCGAGACGGCAAGCGCCAAGAGCAGAGCGACCGCCGTCAGCACGCCGAAGGGGGCAAGCAGTTGCTGGAAGAAGGCCGTGCTGAAACAGACTACGATCGCCAGCAACCGAACATACATCATACCGCTGGCCAGTACGATCGAGGCGGCGATCAGTGACTCGCGGTGAGGTTGCTCCCGCGACGCCTTGGCCAACACAATTGTCGTGGCGGTGCTCGAATAAAGCCCGCCCAGGACGCCCGTGACCAGAATTCCCCGGCCGCGAAACAAGTAGGTTTGCACCAGGTAGCTGGCGTACGAAACGGCGGTCACGGCCACCACGGCCAACCAGGTCTGGTGTGGTGTGACAGGGATGAAATCGGCGATCTGCCGATCGGGCAAGAGGGGCAGAATGACCCCGGCTAAGAGCAGGAACTTGGCCAGCGTGATCACTTCGCGGGGCGACATCCGCTCGCGCAGTACGGCGATCCTGGCGCGCGCGTTGAGGATGAAGAGCGTGCTGACGACGAACAGGATCAGGAACCACTTGGGCAGCCACTCCGTCGCCGAAACCGGCCCGATCAGGTAGGTCAACATGGCCGTCAATACGCCGATCAGGCCGTAGTTCTCCTGGCTCAGCTTCTTGTGGTAGTAGACGTTCAAGAAGCCAGCCAGCACGAGCATGCCCGCCAGGTAAAGCCAATGGTCCTTGTCGAGTTGGAACAGCACGAACCCGAACATGCCGATGAAGGTCATGGTGCGGGTTGAGCCGAAGGTGTGGAGCTTGTGCGTGCTGAGGTAGTATTCTTTGAGGCTCAGGCCGATCAGGAACGCCAGCGAGATCGTGAGCAGGAAATCACTGAGCAGCGGAGGGACCTGCTCGGCGATGTCGTTCAACGCGGACATAGTTCCAGCATGATCAAGGTTCCGTCGGCGGGCAAGGACAACCAAGACTCACCACTCACCAACCAACGGGTTATCGCGGTTTTCCAAAGGCAAAGCGACCGGCCGGCGCTGGCGGTGCGACTCGAACACGGCGGCAATCATTTCCGTGGCGCCGCGCGCTTCGTACACGTTACACAAGGGCTGTGTGTCGTCCTCAATCGCCCGGATCAGGTCGCGCACGGCGAGCAGGTGCCGCGCTTGAAACTCCGGCCCGACCAAGGGTTCGGCCTGGCCGATGCCGGCCGACGAGACGTCTTGCCATTTTGCCTTGCCGCGCCCCGGCGACCAGCCCGGATCGCCCAGGTACTTGAGCGAGGGCAACACGCCTTCGAGCAGTTCCAGCACGCCGGCCGTGCCGTAAATCTGCAGTGCGTAGCGCGACGGCTTGCCGCCGGCGTTCTTGACCGAGGCGAAATAGGCCGTCGAGCCGTCGACCATTCCATACATGGCTTGCACCGCATCGCCGGCCAAGGGCCCGATGCCTTCGGCACCCTCCGCCACGTCGGCCTTCGTCACTGGCCGTCCGGACTGGGTGACACTCGCAAAACACCACTCTGGATGGCCGGCCAGGGCGCGGATCATATCCATCACATGCGAACCAAGCACCCACATATCCTCACCGCCGCCGCGACGATCTTCCTTGCCCCGTCCGCGATACTCCAACACACGTCCGATCGCTCCCTCGGCAATCAGCCGGCGGACCGTCTCGAGCTTCGGGCTATAACGAGTGGGGTGGGCGACGGCCAGTTTGGCATGCGTCCGCTCGCAAGCGGCCACGATCTCGTCGGCCTCGGCCAACGAGCGGCAGAGGGGCTTTTCCATGAAGGCGTGGATTCCCCTTTCGGCGGCGGCCACGGCCATCGTGTGGTGCATGTCGAGCCAGCGCGTGCCGATGGCCACAATGTCAGGCTTCGCCTTGTCGAGCAGCTCGCGATAATCGGCGTATGCCGCGTCGACACCCAGGCGCTTGGCGGCCGCGGCCAGTCCGACTTTATCGTCGTCCGCGACGGCGACGATCTGGGCGTTGGCAACGCCGGCAAACGCCTGGTCGACCTCGTGCCCGTAGTCACCGCGTCCCGTGCGGCCAATCACCCCGATGCGATAGGTTCGTGACATGGCTCAATCGGCTCTCACAGGTAGTCCAAGACGTCGTCTTGTACAAACAAACTAGGACGCAAGGAGCTTCCTCAGCACGGTAGGCAGAATGCCACCATGGCGGTAATAGTCGCGTTCGACGGGCGAGTCGATGCGTACGGTGGCCTCGAACTGGCGCGCTTTGCCGTCGGCCGCGACGGCGCGCACCGTGAGCTTGCCTCGCGGTTGAATGTTGTCGTCGAGCCCGATGAATTCGAAGACCTCCTCGCCCGTCAGCCCCAATGAATGGGCGGTCTGACCCGGGAGAAACTCCAACGGAAGGATGCCCATACCCACCAGGTTGCTGCGGTGAATGCGTTCGTAGCTCACGGCGATCACAGCCTTGACACCCAAGAGCTGTGTTCCTTTGGCCGCCCAGTCGCGGCTGCTGCCACTGCCGTATTCGGCCCCGGCCAACACGACCAGGGGCACACCCTCAGACTTGTACTTGAGCGCGGCGTCAAATATCGGCAGCACCTCGCCGGAGGGTAAGTGGCGCGTGACGCCCCCTTCCGTGCCGGGCGCCAATTGATTGCGGATACGGATATTGGCGAAAGTGCCGCGGGTCATCACGCGGTCGTTGCCGCGTCGCGAGCCATAGCTGTTGAAATCAAGAGGACTGACACCATGAGCTTGCAGGTACTGTCCGGCGGGACCGCTCGCCGCGATCGAGCCGGCTGGCGAAATATGATCGGTGGTGATCGAATCGCCCAACACGGCCAATACCCGCGCGCCGGCAATTGGCTGGATCACACCCGGTTGGCGCGGCAGGTCGACCAAAAACGGCGGCTCCTGAATATAGGTGCTCTTTTCATCCCAGGCGTAAAGGTCGCCACCGCTGACGGGGATGGCGTTCCAGCGTTCGTTGGCGTCGAACACGTTGTCATAGCGGGCGCGGAACATCTCGGGCAGCACGGCTTCGCGAACGGTCTGGGCCACCTCGTCGGCCGTGGGCCAAATATCGCGCAGAAAGACCGGCTTGCCGTCGCGGCCGGTACCCAACGGCTCGTTGACCAGATCGATGTCGGTCGTCCCTGCCAACGCATAGGCCACGACCAAGGGTGGGCTCGCCAGGTAGTTGGCCTTCACCAGCGGATGAATGCGCCCCTCGAAGTTGCGGTTGCCCGACAGCACCGCCGCCGCGACCAGCGAGCCTTCGCCGATGGCCTTGGCCACCGGGTCAGGTATGGGACCGCTGTTGCCGATGCACGTTGTGCAACCATAACCGACCGTGTGGAAACCGAGTGCTTTGAGTGGCTGCGTCAGCCCGGCCTTGTCGAGGTAATCGGTCACCACGCGTGAGCCAGGGGCGAGGCTGGTTTTGACGTAGGACTTGACCTTGAGGCCTTTCTCGACGGCCTTCTTGGCCAAGAGCCCCGCGCCGAGCATGACGGTGGGATTGCTGGTGTTGGTGCAACTCGTGATGGCGGCGATGACCACGGCGCCATGTCGGATCTCGGCCGAATCGCCGTTGTCGCGAACGGTGGCGGTGCGTGCCAGCGCGGCATCGTCGAGTGCGAAGCCACGCTCGTTGATTGGCGCCCGCAGCGCACGCGCAAACGATGGCTTCATCGCCGCCAGCGAGACGCGGTCTTGCGGGCGCTTGGGTCCCGCCAGGCTGGGTTCGATGGTGCTCAAATCGAGCTTTAACGTCGAGCTGAACTTGGGCGAAGGCACCGCGTCGGTGCGGAACAGCCCTTGCTCCTTCGAGTAACGCTCGACGAGCTGTACCTCAGCCTCGGTACGCCCCGTCCGGCGCAGATAGCTCAAGGTCTCGTCGTCGACAGGGAAGAAGCCGATCGTCGCGCCGTACTCAGGGGCCATGTTGCCGATCGTCGCCCGATCGGCCAAAGCCATGTGCGACAATCCGGGGCCGTGGAACTCGACGAATTTGCCCACGACGCCGTGCTTACGGAGCATTTGCGTGACCGTCAGCACCAGGTCGGTGGCGGTGGCGCCGGGCGGCAAGGCGCCTGTCATTTCGAAACCGACGACCTCGGGCATGAGCATGAACAATGGTTGTCCGAGCATCACTGCCTCGGCCTCAATGCCGCCCACGCCCCAACCAACCACTCCCAGGCCGTTGATCATCGTGGTGTGGCTGTCGGTGCCGACCAGCGTGTCGGGAAAGGCAACCGGGCCTTTGCCGTCGTCGCCGCGGAACACGCCCTTGGCCAGGAACTCGAGGTTCACCTGATGCACGATACCCACCGCCGGCGGAACGACGCGGAAGTTGTCGAACGCCTTTTGACCCCAACGCAGAAACTCGTACCGCTCACGATTCCGGCCGTACTCCAAGTCGACGTTTTGTGCCAGGGCCGAATCTTCACCGAAGTGATCGACCTGTACCGAGTGGTCAATCACGAGATCGACGGGAATCAGCGGGTTGATCTTCCGCGGATCGCCCCCCAGGCGGCGCATGGCGCTGCGCATCGCGGCCAGATCGACCACTGCCGGAACCCCGGTGAAGTCTTGCAGCACGACGCGGGCGGGCTTGAACGGTACCTCGACTTCACCGAGCGACGATGGCCGCCAGGACGCCAATTCGCGCACATTCTGCTCGGTCACCTCGTACCCGTCGCAATGCCGCAATACGGCTTCGAGCAGCACGCGGATCGAAAAGGGCAACTCGGCCAGCCGGCAAAGGCTCTGGTCTTCGAGCTTCGACAGCCGGTAGATGCCTAGCTTACCGCTCCCCGACTCGAACGTGTCGCGGGCGTGAAAGTTATCGGTTGGATTGGCATGGGAGGTCATCGTTCTGGTCCCCTTCGATCGTAGTCCTCACGCCACGGCGTGAGGGGCCGACGTGCTCAAAGCGCGACGGCGACGGTAGCTGTTATGCGGTCAAATCCGGACGCCGCAGTTTAACCGATTCCAGCGATTTTGTGAGGGGGGTGGCTGGAGCGCGGACTGGCAGCGCAGAGCTGATGACCACCAACAAATGACGACTGACAAGTGACCAACGGCAAATGGCAACCTAGACTTAGGATGCACCGAAGACTGACTCGTTTCATTGCGATCGTGGGTTAAGACACGTCATGCCCGAAGTCTCCGCCGACAACCTGCTTGCGCAACTCGTCGCGCGGAGCGGCCCTTCGGAAAAAACCGATCCCTGGGCGGCGTTGGCGGCAACCGCGCCGGCACACGACACGCCCGGCGCCCCGGTTGCTGCTAACGGCGGCGAAGATGACCCGACTCTCACCGCGTTAATTGGGCGGGTGCAGAATCTGGTTGGCAAGAGCGCTCCGGCGGCCTCGTCGTCCGACAACTTCATGCCGATCGAGCCGGAGTCGCTGCGCGATGCGCAGCTCACCGAAGGGTTGGTTGAGCAGTTGTCGTTGAAATACCTCCTTTCCTGCGGCAACGCCACCGGCCGCGAAGTTGCCGATCAGCTCAAGCTCGCCTTCAAGATCGCCGAGGAAGTGCTGCGCCAATTGAAGACCGATCAATTGGTGATCTATCGCGGCACCGCCCCGATGAACGACTATCAGTACCAGCTCACCGACATGGGTCGCGAACGGGCGCGCCGGCACTCGGAACACTGCAGCTATTTCGGCGCGGCGCCCGTCTCGCTCAAGGATTACGTGACCTGCGTCGCGGCGCAGTCGCTTACCAAGCAGCACCCCACCACCGCCGAGTTGGAACGCGCATTCGCCGATCTCCTATTGAGCCCGCGAATGCTCAGCCGCCTGGGACCGGCCATCAACTCGGGCCGCGGGCTGTTTCTGTACGGTGCCGCTGGTAACGGCAAGTCGAGCATTGCAGAACGCGTGACCAAAGCCTTCGGAAGTACGATCTGGATTCCGCGGGCGATCGGCGTCGACGGCGAAATTCTGCGGCTGTTCGACCCCAGCAACCACCAGGAGGCGCCGTTGGAGGGGACCGACGGCCTGATCGACAACCGCCGCATCGACAAACGCTGGGTGCGCATCGAACGCCCCACGATCGTGGTCGGCGGCGAACTGACGATGACGTCGCTGGAAGTCACGCTCAACACTTCAACCGGTATCAGCGAGGCGCCGTTACAACTCAAGAGCAACTGCGGCACGCTTGTAATCGACGACTTCGGCCGCCAGCGAATGAGCACCGACGAGCTCTTGAACCGTTGGATCGTCCCCTTGGAAAAACGGTTCGATTTCCTCAACCTGCCCAACGGCAAGAAGATCCAGGTGCCCTTCGACCAGTTGATCGTGTTCTCGACCAACCTGGAACCGAGAGACCTGGTTGACGACGCCTTCCTGCGACGGATTCCCTACAAGATCGACGTGGTCGACCCGACCGAGGAAGAATTCCGCCAGTTGTTTCGAATCATGGCGGCGAAGCTGGGCTTCACGCATTCTGAAGCGGCGATCGATTACCTGATTGACACGCATTACCGACCCGTCAACCGGCCGTTTCGCTGCTGCCAGCCCCGTGACCTGCTGCTGCAAATTCTCAACTTCTGCCGCTACCGAAATCGGCCGCCTGAAATCACGCCGGAGCTGTTCGATTTCGCCGTGGAGAACTACTTCGCGGTGATGTAGGCATGCTTTCCAGACGGTTCCCTGCCGCACGGGCACTCAGAATCTGCCAGGCCCGCTCGGCGATCACGCTGCCCGCCTCAAGCGGCGGCAGGCCGGCGGCGTAGATGTTCGAGATCACCGTGGTTTCGAATCGGATCAGCGGGTTTCCGCTATGGAGGGCCGCCTCGGCCTGGGCGATGGGATCGAGCAATTGGTAGACCAGATACGCCGAAAGGCTCGTCGCGCTGGCGGCATCGCCCCCGGGCCGTTCGCCGATCAATAGGATCGTCAAGGTCGATCGCAATCGCTCGGCCAGCGGTTCGGCCAGTTTGACCCTGCCATACCGCGCGATGATCGGCCGGCCGAGCGTCAACTCGCCGGCCGCCAACCCGTCGAGCAACACCGGCAGGAGCTGCCCCAGGTTGACATGGACCGCCTCAGCGCTGAGCCCGTCGGTGACGACCAATTGCACGTCGGCGTCCTCGGCACCTAGAGCGGCGGCGCTGTCGGCCGAAAGCGTGGTGCCCTGTCTCGGATCGCAGAGGTGTTCGTCCTTGTCGCGCGCTGCCGTCTCGACAACGCGAAAATTGGCCAGCAGCCCCAGTGCCCCGAAATCGAGTTCGCGGCGGATCGCCTCGCGTGAAGCGGCCTGGTGTGCCTTCACTCGCCGAGTAACGGCGTTGGTCGGGCGCGGTCCGGCGGTCTCAAAACCGTAGAGCGCCGGTGTCGCGCTGCAAAGTTCGTCGAACTCGGCCTCCGACGCGCAGAAGATGCGAGGGTTGCCCCAGTTCGGCCCCCGCGCGACATGGCCTTGCTCGTCGCGGACAAAGATGCCATGGCCCTCGGCCCAGTCGACAAACTCGGAGCCGGGCCGCCGATCGAACAGTTCGCGCAGTGTCTGGTCGTCGTGGGCGCTAGTGTCGAAATAGGCCAGCATCCGGTCGATGTTGAGGCAAACGTCCATATAGAAATTGGCCCCGGCGGCGGCCAGCAGTTGCGCGGCCATCTGCTGCCCCTCGAGCGTGACCCGCGCATGGAGCGTGTAGCAGGGGGCCATCCCCATCGGCAGCCCCAATAACTTGCCCATGAAATGGTCCTGCAAGTTTGCGACGATCATCTCGAAATTGTCGAGGTGCGTTTCGGGACCGATGAAGCCGGTGACGTTGTTGACCATGAATGGGTCGTACCGCCTCGCCAGGCCGTAGGTCAAAGCCTCGGCGGTGGCCATGTCGATCCCCTGGTGCTTGCCGTACGAATACTCGCTCCCCTGGCCGGTCTCGAAGTACATCCATTGGCGCGCCTTGCCAGTCAAGGCCCCGCTTTGGCTCATGGTGAGGTACGCCTGGTCCAGGAGGTCCACACTGATATCGAATTCGGTCAAGTTGGTGGCCTCGGTACCGGCCAGGCTCTGGAACATGATGTCCACGGGGGCACCGCGCTCGAGGCACGCAAGCTGCGTCTTGACGTGGGCCAACACGCACGTCTGCGTCGGCACTCCGGTCTGCCGGCGTAGCTTGTCGAGGAGAAACAGCAAGGCGGACACGTTCTCGACGGTGTCGATAGCCGGGTTGATGCCGATCAGGGCGTCACCCGAGCCCAATGCAAGACCGGCGTAGACCAACAGTGCGACGCCTCGCGCGTCGTCGGTCGGATGGTTGGGCTGCAACCGCGAGGAAAGTGTGCCCCGCAGCCCTAAGACCGTGCGGGCTTCTGTTGGTCGGCTGAACTTGCGGGCGGTGTAAACAAGTTCGTGTGTGTCCATTAATTTCGCCACGGCGGAGGCCACCGGCCCGGTTAGCGCGCAACCGATGGCTGCAGCCTCAGTGCCCGACGCGGCCAGCAGCCGGTCCTTGAGCTCGCCCACGCTCCAAGCGGCGATTGCCTCGAATTGTTGGCGATCGATATCGTAATTGACCCGCATCACCGAGTCGACGCGACCGTGGTCGTCGACGAGAGGCCGGTCATAAAGGTGTCGCAAGGTCAGCGACGAGAGAATCTCGCGAGCCGCCTCGCGGGCAATCTCGGTTTCCGCCGCGAGACCCGCGCCGCGATCGCCCGCCTTGCTGACATCGGCGGCCGCAAGGAGATGCTTTCGTCCGGCAAACCTGTAATCGCGGCCGAAAAGCGTCGACCGGTAAAGTTCATCCGGCTTCGGCTCGGGAACGGCGATGTCGTCGAGCGGCGTGAGGTGCTTCATGACCGGAGTGGGGCAGGTACTCACCTTGCCGTAGAATTTCGCGTGCCACGACTTGGTGGCATTTGAAGTCGGGGAGGCACACAATCTACTTCAGCATACAACGAAGTCGCGTTTCACGCGACGCCGAAAGCCGCGCATCCGGCAATCGTGTGCTCCAGCACGCGGTTGTAGGTTAGGCTTGCCAGCCTGACAGCAGTACAATGCCGGGATATTTCGTGATCCCGATCCGACAACCCCACGACCAAGCGGCGAAGATCCATGCCCTACACGATAGCCATTTTCGGCGCCTCCGGCGACTTGACGAGCCGCAAGCTCGTGCCCGCTCTTTATCGGCTGTTCCGCAAACGGCGTTTGCCGGAAGGGACCAGGATCGTCGGCTTCTCTCGCAGCGCGCACAGCGACGACGAATGGCGAGCGAAATTGGCCGAGTCGACCGCTGAATTCACCGCTGACGATTTCGACCTGGCCGCCTGGAACGACTTCGCCGGGAGCATCCATTATCAGCCCGGCAACCTCGAAAACGGCGCCGACGTGAGGGCTTTGGCGGCGAGGCTCGACGCATTCGACACTGAAGGCGGGACGCGGGTGTATTACCTGGCGACGGCGCCGGTGTTTTACGAATCGGCCGTCGCCCGGTTCGGTGAGGCGGGGATGGCCGACGAATCGCGAGGCGCGCGGCGGATCGTGATCGAAAAGCCGTTCGGCAGCGATCAAGGCTCCGCACGGCGTCTCAACGAGGTGGTACACCGCGTTTTCCAAGAACGGCAGGTCTACCGCATCGACCATTACCTGGGCAAGGAAACGGTGCAGAACATCTTCGTGTTCCGCTTCGCCAACGCAATCTTCGAGCCGCTTTGGAACCGCAACTACATCGACCACGTTCAGATCACCGCCGCCGAAGAGGTGACTGTGGGGCGCCGCGCGGGCTACTACGACCAGGCCGGAGTGCTGCGCGACATGTTCCAAAATCACCTGCTTCAACTGCTTTCGATTACCGCCATGGAGGCGCCGGCTCGTTTCGAGGCCGACCTGGTGCGCAACGAAAAGGTCAAGGTTCTGCAGGCGGTTCGCCCGATGACCGCAGGAATGGTCGCGACAGACACCGTGCGCGCCCAATACCGCGGATACCGCGAAGAACCCGACGTTGCCACCGCCAGCCAAACCGCGACCTTTGCGGCGCTGAAGTTATCGATCGACAACTGGCGCTGGCAGGGCGTGCCGTTTTATCTGCGCAGCGGCAAAGGGCTCGACTGCCGCACGACGCAGATTGTGATCCAGTTTCGCCAGCCTCCGCACATCATGTTCCCGACGGCGCGTGACGCCGACGCCAATCGGCTGGTGATCCACATCCAACCGGCGGAAGGAATGCAGCTCCACTTCCAGACCAAGGTGCCCGACGCAGGCATGCGCATGCGGCTCACGGACCTCGATTTCCGTTTCGACACTCAATTTCCGCAAACGCTGCCCGAAGCCTACGAGCGGCTGCTGCTCGACGTACTGGCCGGTGATGCGAGCCTGTTCGCGCGGAGCGACGAGGTCGAGCTGGCCTGGGGTATCGTCGACCCGATTCTGGCCGGATGGCAATCGGCCGGCGCGCCAGCTCTGGCTGAGTACGAGCCTGGCCTTTGGGGTCCCGAGGAGAGTCGCACATGGATGGGACGCGACGCGCGCGAATGGCTCGACGTCTGCCCGGTGCTGGTGTAGCGCCGCTGGACTAACGCCACAGCGGTGGATGCATGCTCCAGACTTCGTTCACGACCGCTATTTGCGGTTGAGCTTCCCTTCGTTCTCCTTGATGAACGCGCGGATCGTGTCGGAAAACTCCAAGAGGCGTTCCCATTGGCCGGCATAAAGCGTGACGGGCATGCGCTGCAGGCCGTAAACGCTGAGCCCCCCCTTTTCGCTCACCTTGCAGTAAAGGTTGCGACGATCCTTCGTTTCGGTCTCGGCCAGGAGTTTCGAGGCTTCTTCGACCTTGAGTTCACCAGCGGCCAGCTTGGCGAGGATTTCTTCTTTGTTCATCGGATGGCTCGAAGGTGATTGAAGGGGGAAGTGGGAAAAGCGTCAGGGGATCTCGAACAGCGACTGGCTCTTGACGATGGCGTAGTCGTCGGGAAAGGTGTGAAAGGCTTGCACCAGCAGGCTGCGATTGCGGGTTTCGACGTTGATGTAGCTCAGGGCGCCCAAGGCCATCCGGCCGCTCGAATGAAAGTGGTGGAGCAATCCTTTCTGTTCGCCAAGGTGTTTCAACTCCTGCTGGCAGGTCCAAAAAACCTCGGGCTCGACCGGTTCGAGCTGGAAATTCACCTGGTACGACGCACCTCCACGGCACTCCATACGGTCGCTCCGTTCGCCCTTGAGGCGGTAGGAAAGCAGCCGGCGTCTTTGCGGAAGGGGGTGCTGAGCGGAGGCGGCGACCTCGGTCAGCGTCAGCCCGTGGTAGCGCCAGGTGATCACGTGGCCGGCGCTTGTGATGTCGATAGTGGCTTCGTATTCACCTCGTTGGACTGTGCGCGAGCTGTGGACCTCGAAGAGCTCGGGGTGCAGCGACCGGCCGTAAAGTTGAAACACCAATTCGGCGACCTTCGGACGAACTGATAACACGGCGCTGGTCCCCTTATCTTTCAAGCGGGCCTTCTTCAAGAACCGCTTTGAGTTTGAACGGGCGCGAACGGCGAATCGCCCTCCGCGCCCTGACTGCGTGCATTATAAACTTGGCGATGCGATGCCACAAACGGACTTTTCGAGGCCGCGAGGCGGCGCTGGTGGTTCGCCGTTTTTCGCTCTTGACAAATCACCAATTTGCTTCTTTCGCCGATCGCTGGTCAAATGTTCCAAGAGATGCGGCCCGCACGCCGCGGCGTCGACGCGGCATATCAGAACTCGAACAAGTTCCACTGCAATTTCACTGCGATCCCACTGCGAGAGCGATGCCAGCTCCACGAACTGTCGTGGCGCTCAAGTTGAGCGCCACTGGGAAAAAAGGTATGAACATCTCGATGGATCAACTCTACTCACGGCTACGCGGCCATTATGGATTGCGATCCGCGGCGGAATTCGTGAGAATTTCAAGTACCGCCCAGGACATCGGAACTTGCACGAGCACCGGTATCGGACTGCAACGCGAGCGGACCGAAACCTCGGCGTTCGAAGCCCTGCTTGGAGCGTTGCTTTCGCAGAACGCCGAGCGGGAAAACGTTGAAAGGGCCCTGGGTAACCTGCGCGACGCCGGCCTGTTTGATCCACGCGCCTTGCTCGATGCGCCACCCGAGGAATTGGCCGATCTGATTCAGCCCGTTGGGGCCGCACGGCAAAAAGCCGCGCGTCTGCGAAAGGTGCTACAGTACTTGATCGATTGCCACGACGGCTCGCTGAAAGCCATGTTTGCCACCCATCACGAGACCTTGCGGCGCGAGTTGTCGGCGATTAACGGCATCGGACGGGAAACCGCGGATACGGTCTTGGTTGAAGCCGCGGGCATCCCGATTTTCGTGGTCGATATCCACTCGCATCGCGTCTTCAAACGGCACGGATGGATTGAATTCGAGGCTGACAACGAAGCGGTCAGAGAATGGTGCGAAGGTGGGTTGCCGCGCGATGCCACCATGCTCAGCGAGTTTCACGCGATGATCGCGAGAATGGGCCGGGAGCACTGCCGCAAGGCCCCTCTCTGCGACGGTTGTCCGCTCGTCGATTTATTGCCCGAAGGCGGGCCATTGGAGGCAATGTGATGAAAAAGTCAGCTTCAGTTGCGATCATGTTCGTCGGCAACTTCATCGCCGTAGTACTGGCGGATGACAACTGGCCCCAATGGCGCGGGCCGGATGGGTCGGGAGTCGCCGAATGCGAGAACCTGCCCGACTCCTGGAGCGCCACGGAAAATGTGCTTTGGAATCGCGAAGTTCCCGGGCGCGGGTGGTCGTCGCCGATCGTCTGGCAAGACAAGGTGTTCCTGACTACGGTCGTCAATCAAGGTGAGAGCGAAGCGCCGAAGAAAGGGCTTTACTTCGGCGGAGAGCGGCTTGTGCCACCCCAAACCATCCACCAATGGAAAGTCATTTGTCTCGACCTCACCACGGGTGAGCTTCGCTGGCAAGCGCAGGTCCATGAGGGCACGCCCGCCACAGGGATGCACATCAAGAACAGTTACGCTTCCGAAACACCCGTGACCGACGGCGAACGCGTCTATTGTTATTTCGGGAACCTGGGCTTGTTTTGCTTCACTCTCGACGGACAACCGGTCTGGGAACGGCGCTGGCCGGCCCGCGCCACGCGTTTCGGTTGGGGCATGGCGGCTTCGCCCGCACTGGCCGACGGCAGGCTCTTCGTCGTCAACGACAATGAGGAAGAATCGTACCTCGCGGCGATTGACGCGCCGACTGGTGATATTGTATGGAGCGTGCGACGCGATGAACGAAGCAACTGGGCGACGCCGTTCATCTGGCGAAACTCCCTTCGGACCGAAATCGTCACACCCGGTACCGGCAAAGTGCGAGCGTACGATCTCAATGGCAAACTGCTCTACGAATTCGGAGGCATGTCGGTGATCGCGATCCCGACGCCGGTAAGCGTGGGGGACCTGCTCTACGTCAGCTCGGGCTACTTGCTCGACGCGCGTCGACCGTTGTTCGCCATCCGGCCGGGGGCATCGGGCGATATCAGCCTGGCCGACGATCAGACCGCCGGCAAATACGTTGCCTGGTGCCAAAAGCAGGCCGGGCCGTACAACCCCTCGCCGATCGTTTACCGAGAGCACGTTTACGTGCTGTTGGATCGCGGCTTCCTGGCCTGTTACGACGCTGCGACCGGCAACGAGATCTATTCGAAACAGCGATTTCCCGAGGGTGGCGCATTCACGTCGTCACCTTGGGCGTACGGCGGAAAACTGTTCTGTTTGAGCGAGGACGGCGTGACGACGGTGGTCGAGGCGGGGAGCGAATTTAAGGTGCTCCACGCCAACTCTTTGGCCGAGGACGACATGTGTATGTCGACCCCCGCAATCGTTGGCGGCAAACTTCTGATCCGCACGGCGGCCAGAGTTTACTGCATTGCCGAAGCGGCATCCGCAAGCGATCGTTGACACCTCCTGACGTGGCGCTATAATTTCGATGAGTCCCAACGGCCATCGCCGTGGATAGTGTCGATCAGAATCGCAATGAATTGAGGAGAAGCCAGCAATGGGTGCCCATGTCGTCGAGTTGACAGATGCAAATTTCCAGGCGGAGGTGATGGACTCGTCTCAGCCGGTGTTGGTCGACTTCTGGGCTCCCTGGTGCGGTCCCTGCCGCATGATCGCCCCGCTGATCGAGGAGTTGGCGTCCGAATACGTTGGTTCGGTGAAAGTCGGCAAATTGAACATCGACGATAGCCCGCAAGCGGCCTCAAGTCACGGTGTAAGCAGCATTCCCACCTTGATGGTCTTCAAAGGTGGCCAGGTGGTTGACCGTTTCGTAGGTGTGCAAGCCAAGAACCGTCTGCAAAAGGCGCTCGACGCAGCCAAGTAGAAGCTTGTCGATAAAGAACACGTTTTGTCGGCCTTTTTCTACCGCCTTCTCGTTGCTGCATAACGCGAAGGCATAGCCGATCGATTGGCGCCGAGCGGCTTGCGAAGCCAGTTACCTTGTGATGCCAGTTACGGAGCCCAGGCTAGCAGCGACGCAAACGCTCCAAGCGTCGCTGCCAATGCACGGGGCGCGTCGGCCGGCGGCGGTGAACAGGTTGCGCGGTGAAGGGCAAAAGCACACTCATCGCCGCGACGGACTGCACATCGCCGGTCGCCTCTTTACGAGTGCCCCCGTTAACCGCAACGCCGCCGTCAACCACAGAGTCGTCGACCAGCGCCTCATATGGATCGATCGTTTCGTCATCGGCCAACGCCTCGTCGATCGCAGCGCGATTCGGCGCGAACAACCCCAGGATGTGCTCGGCGATCGCGTTCATGGCGAGCACCTCGTCATCGTCCGGTTCCCCTTGACGCTCAACGCGACGCCGCAGCTCACCTTGCGGTCCCCACCAGGCGCCCTGGTCTTCGTCGTCGCCGTCGGCAGGCTTGTTCGAGGGGCCATTCGGCATCGGATTGACCGGCTGCGCATCGCCGGGCTGATTACCATCCGGCGCTTCGCCGGTCGGCTTATTGGCGGTGACCTTTTGCCCCGCGAGGAGCTCTTCGTCCTCATAGGCGTGCGGCAACCCCGTTTCCGTAAAAACTCCCGACAAGCCGTATGGAGTCGAGGCCTGCTGAAAGTAGTCGAACGGCAGCAACACGTTCATCACCGCACGCTGCGTCTGGCCCGCGAGGGTAAGTGCCTGCAACGCGGGACCGATGGATGCGCCCGAATTATCGAACGGTTGAATCGTAAACAGCAAGTCGGCCGGATTCGCCAGGTCGACACTGAACTGCTCGACTGCGCTCAAAGGGGGAGTACCATTGCTCGTGACGCGCACCGTGATCTGGAAGACTGAACCGAGCGGTGCGGTGCTGGGCACCGTCCAGGTGAAATGGCCATTGGCGTCGATCGACGCGCCGGCCGGTGCGCCGGGGTCGAGGCTGAAAGTGAACTGGCCGGCCGCCTGGTTGTCGTCGCCGCTTGCCTGCACATTGAGACTCAATGTCTCGCCCGGCCGGGCGGTCTGAGTCGCAATCGGCGCCAAAGTGGGCAATTCGGTGACGGTGAATTGCTGCGCGTCGCTCTTGCCAGCGGCGTCGGTCACGATGACCTGGAACTGGTAGGTGCCCAAGGGCACCGAATGATTCGGCGCCCAGACAAACGTGCCGGTGGTCCCATTGATCGCCGCGCCCGCGGGCGCCCCGCCGCCGAGCGTGTAAAACAGCGTATCGGCGGGCAGATTGATATCGGTCGCCTGGACAGTGAACTGCACCGTCTTCGATTCGTCGGTCGTGACGTTCGCAATGGGCGTCAAGACCGGTGGTGTGTCGTGAACGACGATCGTGAACGTCTGGTCGGCCGTATTGCCCGCCAGGTCGGTGGCGCGCACGTCGGCCGACTGGTTGCCGGACTGCGAAGCATTGGGCGTCCATGAGACGAGACCGGACTGACCGTTGATCGTCATCCCCGCCGGCGCGGTCACCAGGCTGTACGTCACGCTGTTCGCATCGGTGGCATGAGCCGTATAAGCGAATAAACTCCCGGCCTCGGTCTGGCCGCTGGGAGCCGTCGAGCTGAAAACCGGGGGCGCCGTGTCGACCGTGATGCCCAAGGTGGATAATGTGGTCGTGGTGCCCGCGACCACCTGCGAAGCCGTGATGGTGTGAGGACCGTCAGCCAAGAGCGTCGTGCCATCGGTGGTGACGTCCACGGTACTCGAGGTCGCGGTTGCCTGTCCGATCAGCGTTTGACCGTCGAAGACCTTGACCAACGCGCCGTTCGTCGTGCCGCCGATCTGAAACGTGAGCGTGTGGCCAGACGAGTTGTTCTGGTTCGTGAAATCCGCCGTGTTGACCGTGCCCGTCGCGGTGAGCAGATTGAACGCCGACTGAAAGCCGAAATCCTGGGTGGTTGTGGGCGACGCATTCGTGAGGGTAACATCGCTTTCGCCGCTGCCGGGCGTCACGGGTTGGAAGCCCGCCGGCGTTTGAACACGGACGTGGACGGTGCCCGATTCGGAATTGAGAAAGTAATGGCCGCTGGCATCGGTCGTCGCTGAGACTTCGCCGTTATCGAGAATACCGTCGTTGTTGGCGTCGTTGAAGACCGTCACGCCGGTCAGTGGGTGCCGGTCGGCCACGTTCGTGTCGCCGGCCGGAGCGCTATAAACAGTGCCGCTCACGCCGTCGACAACTATCGATGAAATTAGCGCGAGCTGGTTGTTCGAACCGACGGGCAGCGAGTTGAAGGGGCTCGCAAGGTTTGATGGAATCGGCAGGCTGGCGATCTGATTTACAGTCTGCATACCGGTGTCGATGACCTGACCAAACACCGTGAACGGGCCGCCGTCGCTTGTGTCGTCGAGCTGCGGGTTGTTCGCAAGGTTGATGAACCACTCGTCGGTGCCGCTGTTGGGCCCGGTCGACAGGGCCATCGCGATCGTGCCGGTTGTGTTGATATGTGGATTGTTGGGATTACTGGCGTTGGCCTCGGTGGGCACCGTCCCGGTCGTGGGAATCGTGGAGAATTGCGACGTGCTGGTAAACGTGGAGCTTGACGACGTGAACCCGCCGCCCTGGAGAATGAAACCAGGCACGGTGCGATGGAAGATCGAGTCGTTGTACGCGCCTGAATTGACGTAACTCAGGAAATTGGCGACGGTCTGTGGTGCCGCGCTCTGAAACAATTCGATCTTGAAAGCACCAAAGTCCGTATTGACGGTGACGATTGGATCGGCGGTCAAGGGCACGCGGTCTTCGAGCGATTCAAGCCGCAACGGCTCGACCTGCTTGCTCGCCGCGCGCTTGGTTCGCCGATTCACACGGGTCTTCGTGTCGACGTCACCCATCAAACGACCTGGCTTTCGCATCGATACCTCCCCATGAAATCGATATGCTTTGATTCTCTTAATAGAACCTGTCGCGATTGCTTCCGCAAGCAAAAAGTCGCCCCAAAAGGCAACGTCGAAGGTGCGAAGGCGATCGAGGGCCGTCATTCGGCAAGTCGTATCAATTATGACGGTTGGGGAAACCGGTGGCGCAAGCTTTCGAGTCCGATGATCTGCGCCTTGTCTTCACCAGGCCGTTGCATCGCCGCCTTCACCAGCCGCTCCGTAGTGGTCAACACGGCACTCGGCGTGCGATAGGTCGTCTGGGCAGTGGAATGAATGTCGACCCTCCCCATTCTCGTCTCGGGATTGGCCGCCGAGGGCACCTGCGAATGTTGGTGCGGACAGTCGTCTTATTTCAACTGTCCGCAACGATACCATGTTTGGGTGGTACGGGACTTATAGGCCCGCCTGTGCACGAAAAGAGATCATCGACGAATCCGATGTTGGCGTCTAACATCGCTTTCACGACCAAAGCGCCGCCGACCGACGACGCTGGAATTAAAAGTGGTTCGACGACCGCGCGCGACGCGTGGCTGAGCCCGGTTCCCGACGCCGATGTGCCGGACGTGCTCGGCAAAGCGCGTCCGACCAGTCCGTAACGGCGCGCATTGAACCGAGGTTTTCTGCCACTGACCCTGGACGGATCAGAAAAGGGGGCAGATCAGACCCGGGTCAGGGGTCCGGGTCGGGGGTCAGACCCGGGTCAGAACGATTTTGTCACGCGCTACTCCGTTTTTGCGCGGGATCAGAAAACAAGCAATTTCCCATCTGGCCACGAGGCAAGATCACCGCTCCAACCGCAAGGAAAATGCCCATGCTGATAGACAGCAAAGAGTTTTTGGGAAAAGTCAGGTACTCGTCGGTACCGATTGGCGTAGGCCGACTGCAATGCGATGCGATTCAAGTCGAGTAGAACTGCGTCAGATAATGCGTCCCCAGAGATTCGACCAAGGCCATCGTTCACTCCCGGCATGATATCATTCTGGATACGTTGGCGAGACGCCTTTGCCAACTGGTTCCAAGCGTCGTAGGCATCTGCGTGGTGCTTCGCAAGATAGCCGGTAAGATCGCCTTGTGCTTCCGTTCGTGCGTCCTGCCACGTTTCACCAAGAGCCAAGGCTACTACATCGGTGGCTACCGTCGTTCTCTGAATGGGAAACGGCATATCGCTCGGCGGATCGGAACCGCAACGACTAAACCAGTTGATGGCGATCATCTTCGCATAAATGTCAACGTGCAGTTCCATGTCATTGAGTCCTATTCAGCGTTCGTTGTACATTGCCCAGACCGCGAGGCGAGCCAGCACCTCTTCGAACTCGATGCCTTCGGCCAAGATGACGAATCGACGCGACGTAGGACCTGTGACTTCGATCGTAATCTCCAACCGCTCGGCGGGCAGGCAGCCAGGCACGCGCTCGGCCCATTCGACCAGTGACACACCCGGCGTGGAAAAATATTCCTGCGGCCCCAGTTCCCAGAACTCAGCCTCGTCACGAATCCGATAGGCGTCGAAATGGAAAACGGCGGTTCGTCCCTGGTGCTCTTGCACCAGCACGAAGGTTGGGCTGACCACGTCGCGCGGATCGACCCCCAGGCCGTCGGCCACGGCTTGCACCAGTCGCGTCTTGCCAGCCCCCAGCGGTCCATTTAGTGCCACCACGGCGCAACGTGGCAACGCCGCCGCCAACGCGGCGCCCAACGCGGCGGTATCCGCTTCATCGCGGGCTTCGAAGGTAAAGTTTCGCTGCATCTACATCGCGCGGCACAGAATTAGACATTCACGGTGGCTGGCAGAACGTAAGCGATGCCCCGGTCGCCATCCAGCCGGGCATCAATGGATCCACCCTCGCGGGACCAAGGGACGCAGGACGCCGCCAACATCATTCTGCCACAACCCCGGCTCGGTGACGAACTGACCGATCACTGTCAACGGCACATCGAGCGGTTGCTCCGCGAGCATTCGTCGCGCCGCGTCGGGCGGCACGGCAAGCAGCAATTCGAAATCTTCACCGTCACCCAAGGCGTGGGCAAGCGCGTCTCCGGCGGCACCGTCGCGTTGGGACAGGTCGCGTTGGGCCAGGTCGCGAGCCGCATCGGCAATTGGCACCTCGGCGGTGTTGATCCGCGCTCCGCAGCCGCTTGCGTTCGCCAGGCGAGCCAGGTCGAGCGACAGACCGTCGCTGACATCGATTGCAGCGTGCAGTTCGTATCGTGCGTTCAGGACGAGCGCCTCGCGTACGCGCGGCGTGAAATCGAAGTGTCGGCCCAGAATGCTCCCTCCGAAACTTCCCGTAACGACAATCGCATCTCCCGGCCGCGCACCCGTGCGACAGAGTGCCCCTCGCTCACTGGTCTCGCCCAAGAGCGTCACACTGATCGCCAAGGGACCGTCCCAGCAATTCGTGTCGCCACCGGCGACGGCAACCTGATATTCAACGGCTAACGGCAACATTCCTTCGTATAACTTTGTGGCCAGCTCGAGCGCACCGGGCCGCGGCAGCGCCAAGGCGATCACCGCGGCCAGGGGCCGGCCGGCCATCGCGGCGATATCGCTAAGGTTCACGGCCAACGCCTTGCGGCCGATCAGCCGAGGGTCGGACTCGGCGAGTCGAAAATCGACCTGATCCGTCAACAGATCGACTGTCACCAGGCACTCGGGCCGGTCCGATAGGCGCAGAAGCGCGGCATCGTCACCCGGTCCGAGGAGCAATTGCGGATGGGGCGGAAGCCGTTCGCGGAGCCAGGCGATGAATTCGGTTTCCATAAGAAAGGGTGGAAGGCGTTAGGCATTAGGTGTTAGGTGTTAGACGCAAAATGCCTTTCGCCTTCACCGGCGATCCGGCGCCGACACTCATCGAGCATTTCGGCCGTTCGCGTGGCGCCGACCCTGCCAACGCCCAACGCGCGGACCTCCAACAACTGGTCGAGAGTGCGGACCCCGCCGGCGGCCTTGACCGCAAGCGGCGGCGGCGAATGCAGGCGCATCAGCTTCAAATCGTCGAGTGTGGCCCCGCCCTCACCGTAACCCGTCGAGGTCTTGACGAAATCGACCCGCACTTCTGCGCAGATTTCACAAAGGCGGATTTTCTGGGGATCGGTCAGGTGACAGTTCTCGAAGATCACCTTGACAATTCCACCTCGCTGGTGCGTTACGTCGACGACCGCCTGAATGTCGGCCTTGACGAACGTCCAATCGCCCGAGAGGACTTTGCCGATGTTCACAACCATGTCGAGTTCTTGGCCGCCGTCGGCCAGCGCCTGCTCTGCCTCGAACACCTTGACGCGGGTCACATGCCCACCATGTGGAAATCCGATCGTGGTGCCGGCCTTGACCGTGCTGCCGTCCAAGAGCGCGACGCAACGCGCCAGATAATACGGCTTGATGCAGACGCTCGCCACGTCGTATTCACGCGCAAGTTGGCAGCCGGCTTCCAGCTCCGAGTCGGTCAGAACCGGCTGCAACAGCGAATGGTCGATCATCTTGGCGATGTCGTGATAGGTATAATCGGGCATTTGCCCACTCCTTGAGTAATACGGGCTAGCGTGTGATCCTCAGCATCGGCAGAGCCTGGTGCAGACCGGCGACTCCAGCCTCGGTCACAGGCGCGCCTTGCAGCCCCAATGCGCGGAGTTGCGTGAGGGGCTTAAGTTGCCAGAGTCCTTCGTCGGTCACGTTGGTCCCGGCAAGATGCAGAGTGTGCAATTGTGCCAAGCCGCTGAGCTGCGGCAAGCCGGCGTCGGTGACGTTAGTGCGGTTGAGGGTTAGCAGGTGCAGCATCGGCAGCGACGCCAGGTGTCCAATCCCTTCGTCGCCGATCTGCGTGCCCGCCAGTACCAACGACTTGAGCTGTGTGAGACCCGTAAGCGCCGGCAACCCGGTGTCGGTCACGTCGGTATTGCCGAGGTCGAGCGTGGCCAATTTCGGGTGCGCCGCGACGGCGGCCATGCCCGCGCTGGTCACTCGAGTGTTCCAGAGGCTGAGCGATTCTAAGTTCGCCAGCGGCCGGAGTTCCTCGAGCCCCTCGTCCGTCACACCGGTGTGGGCCAGGTTCAGTACCCGCAATCGCGTCAGAGCCGCCAGGTGGACCAGACCGACGTCGGTGACGTCGGTATCGTGCAAGTTCAGCGTTTTGAGGTTCGCCAAATCGGCGAGCTGCACCAGGCCCGCATCGCCGACGCGCGTTGCGAACAGGTCGAGCAGTTCGAGCTTGGCGAGCTTGGCAACATGCTCCATGCCCGCGTCAGTCACGGCCGTCTCGCCCAGGTTCAACGTTTCCAAGCTTCGCAGTTCAGCCAGGTGCTCCAACCCCAGGTCGGAGATCTGCGTCTCGGGTAGGTTAAGCTTTCGCAGGCCGACCAGGTGCTTGAGGCGTGCCAGATCGGCGTTGTCGACCGGAGTGAAGCCTAATTCAAGCGTCTCCAAGCGGGGAAGCTTCGCCAGGTGGGCCAGCCCATCGCCGGTGACGGTGGTTTCGGTCAGATCGAGCGTGCGCAAATTCGTGAGCGACGCGAGGTGGACTAACCCCGCTTCCGTGACAGGAGTGTGCCACAGATTCAGCGTCTCAAGCCGCGTGAGCTCAGCCAGGTTCGCCAGGCCGTCGTCGCTGACGGGTGAGTAGTTCAGATCGAGCTTGACCAGCCGCTTAAGCTTGGCGATTTGCTTCAACGTGACATTGGTGATCGGCGCATCGCTGATTTCGAGCGATTCGAGGTTTGTCAGCTCGCCAAGACACTGCAGTCCAAGATCGGTGACTTCCGTTTCGGTCAGGTACAATTCACGCAATTCACTGAGCGCCGCAATGTGCTTCAGCACATCGTCGCCGACCTCGGCGCCGGAGAGCACAACTTTGACAACCGGCTGTCCCTTTCGCCTCGGATCGCGCTCGACCCGGCCGCCCAAGTGTTCGATGGCAGTGATGGCGCCGGCATCACCGGATGGAGCGGCGTGCGCCGCGAAGGTGCGCGCTGCTACCAGGATACCGACGACAACAGTCGTGGCGATCGGGTGCCATTGCATGAATGTAAGTCTCCGGCCAGAGGATGAACGGCACGACGACTGATGATGACATCCTACTTCGAGCGAAGTCTGCTTGAAAGTCCCGCAGCGAACGGGTAGTGCCCTGACGGTGTGGTCTTGGGACACTCCAGCGAACGCAGGAGTTTCCGTTTCCGGATCGAGACCGTTTATGGGATTGAAAGTGCGACGATACCGCGGCATGATAAAAGGACTGAACGCTTTCTCCCGTGAACCCAGGTTGATCGTTCCATGCAAACCGTTGCGAAACTGCGCGTGATTGTGGCCTTGGTTCTGTCGGGTTTGTCTTGGGAAACGACCGTCGCCAATGCGCATTTTCTCTTCATTCGCATCACGCCGCCGGCCGAAGGGGGCCGAGTGGCGGAAGTCTACTTCAGCGAACGAGCGACCGCCGGCGATCCGCGGTTCATCGAGAAGGTGGCCAACACCGATCTCTGGAAGCAGGGGACGCCCGGTGAATTTGAGCCATTGGTCGTCGGCAAGGCGGCTGACCGGTTGCGGGCCCATTTGCCTTCGGGTGGCTCTGTCTCGGTCATCGGCGTCTGCAACTACGGGGTGCTGGCCCGTCCCGGTCAAACGCCGTTCTTACTGAAATACTATCCGAAGGCGCTGGGAGGAAGGCCCGAGGAGCTCAATCGATTCGAAGCCCGCCCCAAGACGCCGCTGGAAATCGTTGCCACATTCACCGCCGACGGCATTGAACTGAAGGCGCTCGTCGACGGGAGCTCGCTGGCAGGAGCGGTGTTCCATACGATCGACGATGACCTGGCCAACGACGAGTTGACGGCCGGCAACGACGGCCGCACTACTTGGCTACCGTCAGAGCCCGGCAATTACTCAGTGTACGTCGAGCACGTGCGCCCCGAGCCGGGCGAGGCGGACGGCCGGCGCTACGACGAAATTCGCGAGTTCGCCACGCTCAGCTTCACGTGGCCGCCGGTGCCCGACAAGCCCGATGCCGAAGCCGTGCGGATGTTTGAGGAGGCTATCGCCCTACGGGCTCAATGGCGCAGTTTTCCCGGCTTCTCCGCCAAAATCGCCGGCATAGTCGATGGCCGCGAGTTCGCCGGCACAGTCATTGCCGCGGCCGACGGCGCCGTGTCGCTGGCCACAAACGACGAGGCGACGCGCGAATGGGTCGAGGAGCAACTGGGCTCAATCACGATGCACCGCGCCGCGGGTGACTCGTCGCCCGACCGGCCGAAACCGCGGCTCTGGTTCGCCGACCGCGACACCGAACACCCCTTGGGGCGACTTCTGACCTTCGACGGAGGATCGTTCGCTTCGAGCTACCGCGTGAAGGACCGCCAGATCGCGGTCGTCAACCGGCACCTGGGCGAGCGCGACATGACGATCATCGTGCTCGATAACGAAATCAACGCAGAGGGAAAGTACCTTCCGCGCAGTTACACGGTGCAATACTGGGATGCGCTGACGGGCTCGTTGCAGCGGACCGAAGCCGTGCGAGACCACTGGCAGCGCGTCGGCCCGTTCGATTTACCGGCCCAACACATCGTCACTTCGGCGAGTCATGAGGGCTTGTCCGTGCGGAGTTTCGTGCTTACGGACCATCAGCTCGCCGTTGACGCAAAGTAGGCGCTTCTTGCGCTCCTTGGGCCGGCGTTTCTTTGGGTTCAACGACGAACGAAGCCCTGCCCTGGGTCCGATAGTCGCTGGCAGTCTTGTAGGCTCCGCCTAGTTGCCGAAGGCTGTCCATGCCGGTATTCAACCGCGCTTCAGCCCGGAAACGTTGCAACGATGTCATGGTGAGGCCCGCGAAGACCGCCATGATTAGCGCGATGACGCTGGCGTAGACGAGCGGACGGCCAAACCACGCGACACCCAGCCCCCATGCCGCACTGACGAGCACGACGGTTCGCGTCGGTGCGAACCCAAACCCGAATACGCACGACAGCAGCAACGCGGCAAACACTGCGAATCCGAAGAGCGTCTGAATGGTAAATTGAAAGGCCGTACCTTCGTGGACCGCCTCGGCAACGATCGGCAAACAACGTAATGCCGAGAGCCGCGGAACGAGGTGCTGCGAACGACAATGAGGGCAGCGCACTTCACCGCCTGCCTCGCACGGTTTGACCGTCAGGTCGTGTCCGCAATTGCACGGAAGGAGATAGCCATAACTCATGGAGTAAAGTCGGCCATCGATCTCGGACGTCAACTTATAAATGCCTAGCCTACTGCGGCACGCGCCGGAAGCATTTGGCGGAATTCGGCGAAGAGGTAATTACTGTCGTGCGGGCCCGCGGACGCCTCGGGGTGGTATTGCACGCTGAAGGCCGGCAAGTTGCGGTGCCTGACGCCTTCGATCGTGTCGTCGTTCAGATTGCGATGCGTCACTTCCAATTCGGCCGGCAACGTCGCCTCGTCGACCGCGAAACCGTGGTTCTGGCAAGTGATCTCCACGGCCCCCGTCTGGCGGTTTAAAACCGGCTGATTGGCGCCCCTGTGCCCGAACTTGAGTTTGAAGGTCTTGGCCCCGCACGCCAACGACAACAACTGGTGACCCAGGCAGATGCCGAACACCGGCACGCGGCCGAGCACGCCGCGGACGGTTTCAATGGCATAGTCGAGCGGTTCAGGGTCGCCGGGACCGTTCGAAAGGAATACGCCGTCTGGATTCAGTTCAAGCACTTGCTGCGCGGTCGAGCGGCCGGAGAGGACGGTCACGCGGCAGCCCAGCGACCGCAAGTGCCGCGCAATGTTCCATTTCATTCCGTAATCGAGCGCGACGACGTGTGGCAATTCCGCTTCGGAGGTTGCCGGCGCATACACCGTGTCGGCCAACGTCGCCCAGCGACTCAGGCCCTCGTGCCACACGCGCGTTACGCCAGGCACGACTTCGCGCACCAGATCGCGGCCGAGCAGGCCGGGACTGGCTTTGGCCTTGGCGACCAGGCTCGCCTCGTCAAGGTCGACCGACGATAGAACTCCTTTCATCGCGCCGCCGGTGCGTAGGCGGCGAACCAAAGCACGTGTGTCGATTCCTGCCAGCCCGACCACGCCCGCCGCCGCGAGGTAATCGTGCACGCTTCCTGCCGAGCGAAAATTGCTCGCGACGCGGCTCAACTCACGGACGATGAAGCCCGCCAAGTGTGGCCGGTCGCTCTCGACGTCTTCCGGGTTGACGCCATAGTTGCCGATCTCGGGATAGGTCATCGCTACGATCTGGCCCCGATAACTCGGATCGGTGAGGATTTCCTGGTAGCCGGTCATGGAAGTGTTAAAGCAGACCTCGCCGTCGACCTCGCCAACGGCGCCAAACGCCGTGCCGGAATATACGGTCCCATCTTCCAGGGCAAGCTTGGCGGGTTGAGTCATGTAGGCTAAACCTGAAGTTGTTTTCGATCACCTTGGAATGCACGTAGGGCAGCATGTGCGGCGCGCCGGCCGCGGCTTAAAGTAATCTGCACTGGCTGCCCGATAGCTTTCTAACGGCTGTGGGTCTCCAGACTAAGCAAACTAATCCTTTGTGGAATCTGGACAGCCTTTGTCGAGGGTCCTTGTCCCGGCGAACAAGGACCCTCATTTTTTTTGCGACCCTCTCATCATACCAAATCGGCGGACGAATTTCCACCGACGGCGAGTCGTTCAGAGTCGTTCATCGCCCTCACAATATTCAGCGGGTGTCGCGTCAATCTGCCACAGACACGCCGTTATCCTAAAGCCTGATACCATTTGCCTAGTTTCGTCAGGCAGGAACGCCTAAACTACCGAATCCCCCATTTCCTCAAGGGCAGCGGCGAAGGCCCCATACGCACCGGGACCGAAAAGCACGAACCGTGCCAGCGCCGGCTGGCCATGTGCGAGAAGGAAATCGCGGACGGTGGTCAATGCCGTGCGACTCGCCAGGTCGATCGGGTAACCGTACACGCCCGTAGAGATCGCCGGCAAAGCAATCGAGCGGCAATCGTTTTCGACGGCCAGTTTCAGTGAGTGAAGATACGCGCCGGCCAGCAAGTCCGCTTCTCCCCGGTTTCCGCCTGCCCAGACCGGTCCCACGGCATGGATTACGAACCTGGCTTCCAGGCGGCCCGCCGTGGAAATCACCGCCGAACCAGTCGGGCAACCTTCAGGATAGCGGCGCAACGTGTCGTCCATGATCTCCGACCCGCCGCATCGATGGATTGCGCCGTCGACGCCGCCGCCGCCCGCCAGGCGGCTATTGGCCGCATTGACGATCGCGTCGACTTTTTCGTCGGTAATGTCGCCCTGGTGCAGTTCGACGACGGCACCGTTGAACTTCCGCTGCATGAGGTTTTTTCTTGGTTGTCGCCTGTCATACCCTATGACAAATACAAGGCAATCGCGACCAACGCAACCACGGCCAGCGCAGTCCCAGCCGCGATCAGCAACGTCTGCTGCTGCCGCGACATTCCGCGTGGTCGTGTTCGAACCACTTTGGTCACAGCAGTAGTGGGGCGGGCACCTTGAGCCAGAGGCACCGCGAGGGGCGCGGCCTTGACCACCGCGGCAGGCAAGGGCCGGCCGGCCGGCCGGCAAGCTTCCAGGGCATCGATTACTTCGGTCATCGTCTGGTAGCGCTGGCGGGCATCCTTAGCCAACATCCGCTGGAACACGACGTCGAGCGCAAGGGGAACGTCGCCACGCGCAGCGACCAGTGAGGGTACTGGGTGCTCGCGATGTGCGAGCATCTTCATCACCATGTTTTTGCCGCTAAAAGGCACTTCGCCAGTCAGCAGCCGGAAAAGCGTGCAGCCGAGGCTGTAAATGTCGGCTCGGCCATCGGCTTGCCGCGCGTTTTGCGCTTGCTCGGGGGCCATGTAGTCGACCGTACCCATCATTTGCCCTTCACGCGTCAATGGCTCGGCGTTCGGCGTCCCCGGCTCTTCGAGCCGCGCCAATCCCATGTCGAGGACCTTGACCACGCCGTTTAGGCCGACGAGCAGGTTGCCGGGCTTGATGTTTCGATGGACGACGCCGCGGGCATGCGCGTATTCCAGTCCGCGCGCCGCTTGCAACACATAGTCGAGTGCGGCCGCGACGTTCAAAGGTCCCTGCCGCGCCAGAATCGCGGCGAGGTCCTGCCCCGGCACAAATTCCATCACCAGGAACAGGCAGCCGTTGGCTTCGGCGGCGTCGAGGGCCGAAACGATGTTCGGGTGCGCGAGCAGGGCGGCGGTTTTGACTTCCCGGCGAAATCGCTTGACCATTTCCGGCGAGCTGACGGCGGCCGGCGAGAGAACCTTGACGGCTGCAATCCGCCCCATGCGGCGATGAACCGCCTTAAAGACGTCGCTCATCACGCCGGCCCCGACTTTTTCCAACAATTCGTACTCGCCGAGCACGGCACCGGGCGCAATCGGTCCCGGCGCAGAGCCGGGGGCATTGGCCGACTCGACGGCCGTCAACGTGGCCTTGAGCTGCGCGTCATAGGCCGACTTGCGATCGGGTGAAAGCAAACAAAGCCGCGCGGCCGAGATTTCATTGAGCAAACGCTGCGATTCCGCCGAATGCGCGCCCGTCTGGAACGTACGCACATGGGCCATCTGCCGGTCGGCCGCGTTTGCGATGACGTCGGCATTCACCTCGAACGAATCGATCGCAAGTAACCGATAATGGTGGGGCGGCTGGTCCTTAGGCGGAATGCCCAGCCATTGGTAATACGGGTTGAAGCCGTCAGGCATGGCGGGGCGACATCATTCTTCAGTCGAGGAATCCAGTTCTTGAATCTCGATCTTGCGAAATTCGGCACGGCCCGAACGGCTTTGCAATCCAATGCAGCCCGATGCACTGTATTTCTTGGTATTTGATTCTGTAGCGTCGGGCGGCGCTTCCAAGAGCGCGTCTTGAATGAGTTGTCCGTTGATCGCGACTTGCAGTCGCGGGCCGCGGCAGTCAATTTCCACCTGGTTCCAATCGTCGGCTGGCCGCAGCGTGGCGGCGGTTTTCGGCATGGTATGAGGGTGGTTCGCATCCTTCCGCAGGCCCATGATCATTCCCGTCGGAAACATTTTGGAGCTGCTCGGAAAGCTCGATAGTTGAATTGAGAACCGGTTTTTCCTGACAGACGAAGGGGTCGTGCGCAGGGTGATTCCGCTGTCGGTGCTCGGCTTCAACCGTACCTCGAACCGCAGTCGAAAATCGGAAAAGTCCTTTTGCGTGTAGATCCAAGCGAGTTGCTCATCGTGGTTCCCACTTCGATCCTGTCCGATAAGAACCTCATTCGCGACCGACCAACGTTTCCCATCGACCGCGTTCCACCCGGTGAGATCGCGTCCGTTAAACAATGGCCTGAAACCGGCGTCGTTTTGTGACTTGGCCAAGTCACCAGAGGCCGCGATCCTTTTCTTCTTTTTTTTCTTGAACTTATCCGTGGCTGGCGCGTCGTTAGCCGTCGTGGCCGATGCTGTGACGGGTGCCGAGGATGTTCCCGCCGGCGATCCGGAATCTGATGGAACCGACGAGGCGACGGTGTCGGTGGCCGGTTGCGCGCCTGGCGCGTTTACCGACGGAGTAGCTGCTTGGGGAGCTCCCGAGTCGACCAGTTTTAGAATCACAGCGACCAGAACGGGCGCGATGACCGTACCGAATGTCGCCGCTCCAATCTTGACGATCAATGGCATGGCTCCCGCGACCGAGTTCGTCGGCGCCGTTGCCTCTTGGCTCTGATCTCGACGAAGAGGTTCGGGCCCTTTTTCCGGCATTGCGGTGCTCCAATTCAGAATTGAAAGCAGGCATTGGTTGAAGAAATTATATTCGATGCCAGGATTGCCTCAAGTGGCCGTTCGGCGTGGGCGTCGAACTTGGGCGACAAATCGCTAAGTGTGCGGTATGACCCTCTCGGCCGCGTTAAGTCCATCGCGGGTTGGAAACCTGCCCACGACCATGCCGCAGGCCTCACTCGCGAAATAACCAGGGTGCTAACGCCCCCCGCTCGACGGGCCGCCGTAGAGTGGCAGATATCGGTAGTAGACTTCAAGGCACAAGGCGCCCATCGCCGTAGTGTAAACCCGGCCACCATGCCCACCCCAGAGATCGTTCGGATCCCAACTACCCGTGTCGTCACCCTCAGCACGTTGACTGCTCAACAGAGTGGCCGTCAAAGCGGCGTTCCAGCGTTCGTGGTAGACGCCTTGCAACTGAAACATGCCGATCGTGGCATAGTACCAATAGTAGAAATTGGTTTGACCCTCGCCCGGTAACTCGCCGAGAAGGTACTCGCCCGCCTCATTGCTGGCCGGGTTGCCGCGCTCCATGCCCAGGAATTGACGGCAGACCAGAGCCTCGGCGGTCATCGACCGCGTTGGACGTTCTCCCTTGTCGACTCGGTAGCGCGCCAACCCGCCATACGTGCCCGACGAAACCGCCTTGAGAAACTTCACCATTCCCACGTGCGTGCTGCGCGGGATCTCAATACCGGCCTGCTCGGCGCTCTTCAGCGCCATGAGCTGCCAGCCGAGTTGGCTGGTGTCGCCAGACGAGTCGCCGGGCATGTATCGCCACGATCCGCTTTTGACGATTTGCGAGCGAATAGTGTAACCGATGGCGCGCCGGAGCGGTTCGAGCAGCCGTTGGTCTCGCGTCATGGCATAGGCCTCGCCCAAGGCCAGAGTCGACATGCCGTGGCAATACATGAAAGCGAAGTGCTGAGTGGGCAGATCGATCTGGCCACCGATGTGGCCATCGTCCGGGTGCTGGCTGGCCAAGAGGTAATTCAAGGCATTCTCAACCACGAGCCGGTAGTCGCCTTCCTTGTGTGTGTGTCCCGCGCCGAGAAAGGCCAATAGCGCCAGACCGGTAACACCCGTGTCGGCGTCGCCACCCGCCCTCTTTCGATCGGCGCCCAGCACGTTCAATTCTTTGCCGGCGTCGAATCGGCTCGCGTCCCAGCGGCCGTCGGCGTCCTGGTTCGTCGCAAGCCATTTGAGCGCGGCCTTGACGGCCTTCTCCGTGTCGACCGAGCCACCCTGCCGTGCGATAATTTGCGCCTTGTTCGGGGCCCGGCGAAGTTGAAACATTTGCGGCACCGTCCCCGTCCCCGTCGACGAACGGCGCGCGGCGAGCTTGGGGGCCGTCAAACCATCGGCATTCCCGGTCGGCCCCGCGGGTCCAGCGGAGGCCGACGAACCGGGCGAACGACCGACGACGGGGCTGAGATCCGTATCGTGCCCGCGCTGGTTGTCGCCAACAGCCGTCGATTCCGCCTCCGGAGTCAGAGGGCTGGCTGTACGATCGGGATCGCTGGGGCTGATCGCGGAAGCGCCGGTGGGGAGCGGAGTGGTGGGCGCATCGCTCATCCGCGGCAAGCGCAGCGCATCGGAGGTAAGCGAATCAAGCACGTCCGGCGAACTTGGTTTGGCGACCGCCGGCCCGATCTCCGAAGTCGCCTCATCCGGTGCGGCACGCTCGGGACCGGTATCTCCAACGACTGACGATTCGCTTACCTCTTGACGGCTCGCGGCAGGCGCTTCGATCGGTTCGGACGACGCGGCTTCGGACGGGGCGGCGATCGGTTCGGGCGGAGCCAGCGACGTCAGGTCGGGTTGCCGCGACTCATCGTCTGGCAGCGGCTCCAAAGGCGGGCCGCCGTCGGGGAGCGGCACTTCGTCCGGCGATGTTCGCTGGGCCGCGGCGCGTTCCGTCTGGAGCGACGGATCGAGCTCAACTTCCTCGGGCCGATCGGGCGTGCGCGTGGCAAACTTCTCCCAAAGTCGTTTCGGTGCACGCGCCTTGGCCGGTCCGGCGTCGGCGCTGGGCTGTTCGATTTGGCTGGGAGATTCGTCGGAGATGCTTACGCGCTCGAGCAGTTCGCGCGGAGCGGCGGCCACGATTTCCACGGTCGTGGCGTAAGTCGCCAACAAGGCGTGCGTCACTAGCGAAAGCACGACACACTTGCCCAGTGGCTTCGATTGCCCCCAGCGCGTGGCCATAAGCGCCAGCAACGTGACGGTGACGCAGACCAACCCAAGCCACAACGCAGTCCAGATCAACTGTGGACCGGTGAGGAAATCGAGCCAACGATCGAGCCGAAGGTTACTCACCCGCGCTCCTAGGTGGATTGGCCAATTTTACTGAAATACCCAGTTCCGAGATGCCCGCTTGTTTGCAGGCATTGAGCACCTCGGCGACGCGTTGAAAGCGGCTCAGGCCGTCGCCCCGAATCATCACTCCCAACTCGGGGTATTGCCGGCGGGCATTGGTCAATAAGCCCGTAAGTTGCTCCAAGTCGCGGATCGGTTTGCGATCCAGCTCGATCTGCCCGTCACGGTAGACGTTGATCGTCTTTTTCTCGGGCGCGGCAGTCAGCGCGCCCTTGTCGGCGACTTCCGGCACCTGCAAACCGATCTTGCGTTCCAGCTCGGTGAACTTGCTGGCGGCCATGAAGAACAGGATCAGGCAGAACAGCACGTCGACCATCGACGTGAGATTCAATGCGGGAGCTTCATCGACGTGGGTTTTCAGGGGCATGTTTTACGCCGCCGTTTCGCGCCGGCCGGGCCGGGGTTTTGGTTGGCCGGCCGACTGCAAGCCTTCCGCGGAAATCCTCGTCACGACGTCTTGTCCCAGCGCATCAAGTTCAGTAATGAGCTGATCGACGCGGCTGAGGAAGTAAAGGTAACAAACCAAGGCCGGGATCGCGATCGTGAGCCCAGCGGCCGTCGTGATCAGTGCCTCGCTAATGCCGCCGGCCAGCAGTTCGGGCCGACCCATGGCGCTGGAAGTCGAAATATCGTTGAAGGCCTTGATCATTCCAAATACGGTGCCCAGCAGTCCCAACAGCGGGCTGATGGTCGACACGGCGTTGAACACGCGGACGTACTTGCGCAATCCGTTGGCGGCACGCTCGCCCGCGTCGAGCACCGCCTGTTCGACCTCGACGGCCGGCTTGCCCCATTTGCGCACGGCACCGGCGAAGACCTGAGCCGCCGCGCTGCCATTCTCATCGCAAAGCGCCAGCGCCGAGTCGCGGTCCAACTGTCCATCGCCCAGTTGGTGGAGGAATCGTTTGACAAAAGGCTTTGGAATGACTCGTCCGCGGCGCAAGGCGATCGCGCGTTCGAAGACGAAGACCACCATCACGAACGAACAGCCGAAAATTGGCACCATCACCGGGCCGCCGGCCTTGATGATCTGGAACAGATTCTTTTGCGGAATCAGGTCCTTGTCGGATAGGGGCGGTGCCGAGCTATGTGAAACGCCGTCGCCCGCGGCGTCGTCCTGAGCCAGGGCCGGCAAACCGGCGGCCAAGAGGCCAACCAGCGCCGCCACGACACCGGCGCGTCGCCAGTCGGCTGGGACAAGAAAATGCATGATCGGGTAATTCCTTGTTCTTAAAGCGCTGTTTCAGTTCTTGGCCTCGGCCCGCTTCTGGGCCACCTGCAAGCGCTCAGTGGCATCGGCCACGAACTCGCTCTCGGGAAACGACTTGATCAACTTGGCGAAAAGCTCGCTGGCCTGCTTCCATTCGCCCAACGCTTCGTGGCATTTGCCGGCCTGCAGCAACGCCCCCGCTTGCCAATCAGGATAATCATAAAGGATCTCGACGCGCAAGTATTCACGCAGCGCCGTTTCATAGTTCTTCTGGTGAAAATAGGTTTCACCGATCATCCATTGGGCCATGGCAGCCGTCTCCGTCTTGCCGCCGGTTTCGCTGCGCGTCACCTTGCGATACGCGGCGCGGGCTTCGTCGAAGCTCCCTTGGCTTTGAAGGCAGCGGCCGATCAGATATTCCGCCTCGTATAGCAACTCAAAGCCGGGGAAAGCGGACTCAATCGGCAGGGCCATCTCCAATGCCTCGCTCCATTGTTTGCGCTGTTCATTGGCCAACATCTGAGCCCGCCGCAAAGGGATCATCGGCAGCCATTTGTCGTGGCGTCCCTTCGTCTGCCTGGACAACTCGGCGAACCGCGGCTCGGCTTGTTCGAAGTCGCCCTGGCGATATGCCGCTTCGGCTTGCAGGTACTCGGCCAGAAACTTCAATGGGCTGTCGGGAAATTCACGGACCAGCCGATCGAGCGGCGGCCCAACCTTGGCCCATTGCTCGCCCGACACCGCCACCTGAGCTTGCAAGAGCAACGCATGCGGCAAGATTTTTGGTCCGTCGACTCCGGCGATCAACTCGCTCGATAATTCATTGGCACGAGCGAAGTCCTTGGCCTGGTAAGCCCGCTCCGCCAGCCGGTAGACCGCGTCGGCCCAGTAGCGTCCGCGCGGCATGGCCACGCGCAATTGTTCGAAAAGGGCGTCGGCCTCGGCCGGCTTATCGAGCTCGCGGAGAACCCAGGCCCATTCGTAGATCACGGTTTCATGCTCGGGCAGGTTTGGAAACTCGCGGTCGAGCCGCTGGTAAAGCGCCGCCGCCTCCGCATGCTGACCCGCCAGCTCATGAAGCCTTGCCGCGCCTAGCATCGCTTGCGGCAATTGCGGGCTGGCAGGGTACTTTTCGGTGACCATGCGAAACATCGTCAACGCCGCATCGGGCCGTTTGAGTTGTTCCAGGATTTGGGCGCGGGCCAGCGCCGCTTCGGGAGCCAGAGCGTCGTCAGGATAGTCGGTCAGCAACCGTTCGAATGTGGCTTCCGCTTCGGGCAACTTCCCAGCCTTGTATTGATGCCACGCCGTGCCCGAAAGCCCGCGGGCGACGAACTGCGGGGGTGTTCCCTCGACCAGGAGCGACGCGAATAATTGCGCGGACCATGCCGGATCGCCGGCGTCGAGCGCCGCATCGGCGAGTGCCGCGGTGGTGGATGCGAACCACTGGCTGGCGCGGTGCTCCCCGGCCAATGTCAGGTAGACCTGCTTGGCTCGATCGAGCTGCTTGGATCGGGCCAGGCAGATACAAAGCTGCGATTGTCCCCAGGCCGCGGCATCCCCCTTGGAGTTGGTTTTCAAATAGGCGTCCAACGGCATCACCGCTTCCGCAAACTTTCGTTGGGCGACGAGAGCCGTAGCTGCCGCGCGCTGGGCGTCGGACGTTAGCTCTCCGGCCGGCAACGCCAGCACAGGCCCCAGGGTCGCCAACGCGTCGTCGTATCGCTGGAGGCCAAGATAGGCCAGGGCGAGCAGGTAGCGGTGCGTTGCGGCATCGGCCGCTAGATGATCTTGTTCTTCGGCCCTGCCGGCCAGTAACCCTTCGAGCAGCGTCGCCGCCCTTGCCGGCTCCTTGCGTGCCAAGAGCGAACGGGCCTGAGCCCGTTGGGCGTCGGTTTTCAACGGGCTGTCGGGAAACTGCTGTAAGAAAGTGGTAACGAGCTCGTCGAGCACCGTGTGATTCCCGGCGGCCAGCGCGGCATGGATCGTCCCGAGCCGGCAGTCGTCGACATACTCGCTCTGTGGCCAACGCTGAATCACCAGGTCGAATTGACCAGCGGCCTCGGCGAACTTGCCAGCGTGAACCAGGCTGTCTCCCGCCTGGAAGCGGATGGCCGGTGCCAATGGGTGCTGTTCGGCGGCGGCCGCGGTGGCCAGCAGACAATCGGCGGCGGCGTCCCAATTTCGTTGCGCCTTGTATACAAGCCCTAGCCAATAATTGGCTTCGAGCGCCACGTCGGACTTTCCTTCGACTGCCGCTCTTGCCAGCGCCTCGAAACGAGTTTTGGCCTGATCGTACTTTTGCAAATAGAACAACGACTGTCCCGCCGCCAACGCCGCCTTGTCCTTCCATGGGCTCCCATCGAACGAAGTTTCAAAGGCCGCGAACGACTGCAAGGCATCGTCGAATTCTCCCGCGGCATATTGGCTCGCCGCGAGCCGGTACTGAGCGTCGTCGGCCCAGGGGCATTTGGTCTTGGAAGCCAGAGCCAAATAGAGTCGCCGTGCTTCCTCCTGCTGCCCTAGTTCCTCAAGAGCTTGTGCCAGACCGAAGCGGCAGTCGTCCTGCATCGCACCCTGAGGGAACCGTTCGAGCCCTTGCGAATAAAACTCTTGTGCCGCTTGCACGTCATGGCGGCTAGCCGCGATATCGCCCAGGTAGGGCAAGGCAAAACCGCCCAAGGAGTCATCACCCGAGGATTTGAGGAACTCGCTCAGATCACGTTCGGCGGCGTCGAATCGGCCGGCCAAGAAACTAGCCTCACCGGCCCTGAACAATGCCTTACGGGCAAGGGTATCGTTAGGCGCGCGGCGGATGAACTCGCGAAACCCCGCCGCGGCATCGTCGAATTGCCGAAGCTGAACCTGAGATTCCGCGAGATAGAATACCGAGCGATGGGACTTGGCGTGGTCGGGAAAGTCGGCGAGGAACTTCCGGAACTCCTCGGCCGCCAGTTTCCACCGCTTCTGGTTATAGTGCCCGGCCGCTACCGCGTACTGATCCTCGGCGGGCCCCGCCCAAACAAGGGCGGGCGATGCCGCCAGGACGACGGCCAGACTGAGGTTCAGAAGGTTTGCACGCATCTCGCGTCGGCCGAGGGCCGCGGGGTGACCAACATCCACTCCCTATGTATCCTACCCCTGCCGCAACGGGAGTGGCAAGTCCTATCCGCGAACGGGCACCGCAAAGTTGGCGTGCTAACTCGCACGCCGGCCGTGCTTTCGGTCGATCTACAGGTTGCCACCAGCACCGTCGTCCACGTCGCCAACCATGTGGAAGTGGTTGTGGTCGATGTAGATCACTTCCTGGGCATCCTCGTCGACCGTCGTGTGCGGAACCGGCCAGCCGACTCGCGTGACTTCGGTGAAGTAGACAATGCACTTGTAGTGGGCATGGTGAAGTTGGGCCGGTCCGATCAGCGGGTAGACCCGCGGTGGATCGACGTAATCGGCAATCGGTTCCACGACCATCTGCACGTTGTTACGCTGGACTTCGTGCAACAGAGGCCAACCGCCTTCAACAGGGCGTGCCCGCTCCAGCGCACGCATTACTTCATCCGGCGACGGCGGATCCAAAGCCACTGGCGCTCCGCCCGAGGTGACGGGACCCAAGATCGGAACGCGAGCATATCGTTCCTTCATCCAGAACTTATCTTCCGCTTCCTTCTGAAAGTAAGGACTCAGCGGAATTGGGATGGGCAAATGCATATGGGGTCCGCTGAACTGCGTGTTCAACGGCCACGCGCAACCGGTCACACCCAAAACCGACAGCGCCAACGACGCGAAGAGAGAGGCGTGGACGGTCTTCGACAACATGGGCGATCCCTCACTTGATCTAAGTGACCTCGGTCACAAGAGTTACCAACGGTTCGTTTGGCGTGCCAGCAAGCTGGACTGTCCGCCGCGCAAATGCCGCCGTTGAAACTAGCCGTA
>Ga0265325_10000076_pt1 | contig 69316 bp, 54 predicted proteins | sample 41420metaG_FD_202090 | JGI IMG/M metagenome (GOLD analysis project Ga0265325, IMG submission 202090) | Rhizosphere microbial communities from Carex aquatilis grown in University of Washington, Seatle, WA, United States - 4-14-20 metaG | ecosystem: Host-associated > Plants > Roots > Rhizosphere...
ATTTTTCTGCCGGCGGCCGTGGTTGCCGCGTGGAGAACGCGCAAAAGCTGGATGCAGCACATGCAGCGCGACGCCGGCAAAACCGTTGATTTCTACCTTGACCATGCGGTGCGCGAGGATGTGGGCACCTATATAGCCGGGCTCAAGTTCAAGGTGCGCACCATTTGGCTGCTGAGCCTGTTCTCCGCATGGACACTGTTTTTCTTCTCCCTCTCAACGAATCAGGAGTACTACACGTTTCCTGTGTGGGTACCGATCATGATGCTGATCGTGGGCATTGTTGCGGGAATTGAAGAAGGGCGTGCGCCCGTGGGAGCTGCTGAAGGCAGCAAACCGCTGCTTTCAACAAGATGGCTGACTGGCGCGCAAGCGGCTCTCGCCGTGGTGGGTGTGTTGTCCGCCATCGCTCTCGTCTGGGGACTGTGGACCTCACGCAATCTGCCGTTCGTAGCCGACATCGGCACGGTGCTGGCCCACCGGGGAGTGGGCGATTACACGCTGTCCATGTCGCACCTCTTCGATTTGACAGGTGCGTCGTTTGCGGCGCTTCGATTGCCTGCCAGCCTGGCCGCCGTTGTGCTTTTGATCGGTCCGGCAGCAGGATGGATTCTGCGCCTGCGCAAGCGGCACATGGCCGCAACGGTCAGTGTGGCGCTGACGTTTGCTGTATTTCTGATTGCCGCGCATATCGCCTTTGCGCGGTTTGAGCCCATGCTGAGCTCAAAGAAGGCAGCCGACACCATCATCGCCAAAGGCTCGCCGGACGATCTGCTGATTATCTGGGGCGACGAGTCGACTGGATCTTCGGTCATCTTCTACACGCACAAGTTCCTCAAGTCGCCCATTTCACCCATTGTGACGCAGCAATGTGGACAACATAGCGAAGGCACAACGCTGCTATGGGGCTCGTGCTATCCGGACGCGCCGAAGATCGCGCTCAGCGAAGACGAGCTCTCAAAAACCTGGGGAACCGGCAATCGCAAATGGCTGTTTGCCGAGGACCCGGACCAGGCTAGAGTAGAAAGCCTGCTGAAGGGCCGACTCTATCCGGTCGAGTACATCGCTGACAAGGCGCTTTGGACAGATCGTCCGCTGTAATAGCGATGCGAGATCAGCGCACGAAACGAACGGCCCTCGCATGATGCGAAGGCCGTTTAACTTTTGGCGCGAATTGGAGCGCAGGAGCTAGCTGTTGATCTTGCGCATGAGCCCATCTTTTTCGAGCACAAAGCGATCGTCGCGCCAGCCCACTTCTTTGCTGGTGTAACTTAAGCCCCAAAGAATTGCGCCCATCAAGTCGCGCATGGGATAGAGCCAGCAGTATCGATACGAATCGGGATCGCCGATCACCCATCCACCCGTTGCCAGGCACAACAGCACACGCGAAAGATATGCCCAGCCAAGTAGAGACCATCCGAGAACAGGCATTCCCGCCGCATATCCGGCGATCAAACCCAATATGCCGAAGGGCGCGGCAAAGGTGAGCCCGGTACCGAGGTGGCCCAACGGCCGGCTGAAGCGCGTCGACTTCATCCAGCTCCACTGATGCGAGAAAGTACGCCAGAACCCGTTGTTGACAATGCAATGATCGATGACATGGGACGACAGCATCACGTTGCCGCCGGTGGATGCGACCAGGTTGCCAAGCATGAAGTCGTCAGCATAGTAGTAGCCAAGCTTGGTAAATCCGCCGAACCTGGCAAGATCCTGTTTGCGCACCGTCATGCAAGGGCCCAAAGTAAACTTCATGCCCTCGAGCATGTCCGCCACAAGTACCCCGGCCGACATTTCCACGCTCATGCCCATGCCTTCCATCAAGCCCCACAGGCCCATCCCGTTGGCGTCGCCGCGATAGAGGCAGGTTGAAGCGCCTAGCTTGGGATCAGTGAACGGCGCAATGATTTCGCGCAGAAAGTTTGGCTGCACGCGCACGTCGCTGTCGGTGATCACCAGAATGTCATGCGCAGCCTCCGGCGCCATAACTGAAAGCGAATAGCAGCGCGCATTCGGCCACGGTGGCTTGCCTGAGAGCAGAAAACGAACCGGGACTTCGGGATGCAGGGCCGCTACCTGGCGAGCAAGTTGCAAACCCGCGTCCGCATCTGTACGCGCGCAAAACAGAATTTCGAATTCCGGGTAATCGAGTGCGAAAAAGCTTTCCAGGAACTCGCGCAATCCAGGCTCGGCGCCATGCAGGGGTTTCAGAAGGCTGACGGCGGGCCATTCAGTCGATTTTGGCTGCGCCGCGCGTCTGCGCGCAATTGCTTTAAAGCGCGCCGCGCCCACAACTACAAGTCCGAGGAAAATTGTCGAGGTCAGAGTACCGAACAGGGCAAAACCGAGCAGGATGTGAATGAAGAGACTCAACGTCGCGGAACCTTTTTAAGAGGAGGCTGAACGGATTATATCGAAGCCGCTGCCTATCCGCTCAAAGGCGCAAAACTCAGGAAAACTTTCCTTCGGGGGGCTTCTTAGTCCCGCGTTCGACAATCACCGGCTTGCGCAGGGGCACTATCGCAGCGCCACCCGCAGGAGCCGCCTGCTGAAACCGGGTAAGCATCTCGGAGCGCACGTATTCTACAAAGCTCTGCATCTGCCGGTTCATCTCTTCCATGCGTTCCCGCATCTGCAGAATGATGGCGATACCGGCAATATTCACGCCCAGGTCGCGCGCCAGGTTCAGAATGAATTCCAGCCGCTCCAGATCTTCATCGGTATAAAGCCGGGTGTTTCCTTCAGTGCGCGAAGGCTTGAGCAAACCCTCGCGCTCGTAAAGCCGCAGCGTTTGAGGATGGATTTCGTACATCTCAGCTACTGCCGAAATCATGTAGGCGCCTTTTGATTTGCGTTTCGCAGCCATCTTCTCCACCCAAAATCAGATTACTCTAATCGGGCCAACCGAGATGGCATGAATTCGACCCGAACATTCCTCGGCATCGACAGGGAAAGCAGGCGACCGGGCAGTCTTGACATGTTGGTATGACCAAACTACCATTTGCGCCAGCAACCAATGCAGTTCTTGTTGCCGCGTGAACGAACTGCGGCGCCGAAATTGATATGTCGCGCTGAGATCAAAAGCTCTAAAACATCCTACGAAATTGATTACGAACCTGGCAGGCGTTTGCAGGATGACTGCCTTGCTATGCTTGTTGATGCTGGCCGCTGATGCTGATTGGGCCAGTGCTGGGAGTCAACTGATTGCTCCGGATTCTGATACTTGCCGATGATCTTTCGGGTGCGGCCGACTGCGGCGTCGCCTGCGCCGGAGCCGGACTTGAAACTCTCGTCGCTCTCAGGCATACCGATGAAGAACCCGTTGCCGATGTGCTCTCACTCGACGCCGATACGCGCAGCTTGGCCGCCGAGCAGGCCGCAAAAAAGATCGATCAGCTGATGCGCGGTTATGCCGCAAATTCCGATCTGCTCCTTTTCAAGAAAATCGATTCGACTCTACGCGGGAATGTTGGAGCGGAACTCGCAGCCGCCCTGCGTGCGTTACGCGATGTACGTCCAGGCGCGCCACGCAGAATTGCGATTATGGCGCCGGCGTTTCCCGCCATTGGGCGAACCACAATAGACGGAACGCAGTTTGTGCATGGACAGCCGCTCCACAATCTAGACATATGGCGCGTGCAGGGCATGAACGGCCACGCACACATTCCCGATATGCTGCAGCCTTTCGGGTTGCAATGCGAAGTGTTGGGACTCGACGTAATTCGATCCGCGCGCAGCCCACTTAGCGACACGATGAATGCCGCCGCACAGATAGCCGACGTGCTGGTGTGCGACGCAGAAACGGACGCCGATCTGCTGGCGATTGCGAGCGCGTCGATGCGGCTTGACTGCAAACCAATCTGGGTGGGTTCCGCTGGACTCGCTTACCAACTGCCGCAAGCCGCTGGTCTCTCCAAAACTACTCATTTCGCTCCGGTATCCTTACCTCCCATCAGCGGACCATTGTTGTTTGTCATTGGCAGCCTTTCCAGGAACTCGCTTGAGCAGGTGCGCATTCTATCGTCGTCATCCGCCACAATTGAAATCTGCGTTCCGCCTGAGGTTCTGCTCGCAGGTGGGAGAAACGCTGACTGGTTTGTCTACGCGCATGAACTCGAACGCGCGTTCCGATCAAATCAAGATGTCGTGCTCAGCCCGAAGACAGAACCGCGCATTGATCTCGCGGAACGCCCTTTCATCGCTGCCGCACTTGCACGTTTAGCTACGACCGTAGCGCGCAATGCCGGCGCACTGATCGCGTCAGGCGGTGAAACAGCGCGCGCCGTATTTGAGGCTCTGGACATAACCCAGATGCGCTTGCTTGGCGAGTTGGAAAAAGGCATTCCCATTTCGATTACGGAAAATTGGAGCCGCCCTTTACCGGTAATAACCAAGGCGGGAGATTTTGGCGGGGCCAGTGCGCTGCTCAATTGCTCGCGGTTTCTGCACCGTGAAGAATCGCGCCTTGTTTCAGCGCGCACATCAGGAAAGGTTATTGAATGAATCGTCCAATTGTAGCCATCACTATGGGAGATGCCGCCGGCGTAGGTCCCGAGGTCATTATGAAAAGCCTGGCACATGCAGAGCCTCATGCGTGGTGCCGGCCCCTCGTAGTCGGCGATGCCAAGCGGCTTTCGCACGCAGGCCGCATTGTCGGCAGCAAGCTCAAGGTGCGCAGCCTCACGATCGACGAAGTAGAAAAGGCTGAATTCGCCGCCGATACAGTCGACTGCATTGACCTGAAGCTGATTCCCGAAGACCTAGCATGGGGAGCGCTCTCCGCAACTGCAGGCGACGCTGCCTATCAATTTGTGAAGGAAGCATGCGACCTGGCCGTGCGCGGCAAGGTGGCTGCCATATGTACCGCCCCGTTGAACAAGGCCGCACTACACATGGGCGGACATCATTATCCGGGACACACTGAAATACTTGCAGCGCTCACCGGCACTGAAGAAGTTTCAATGATGCTGAGCACGCCCAAGTTGAAAGTCACACATGTCACAACGCACATTGGTCTCATCGATGCGATTGCAAAGATTGAACCCGGACTTGTGGAGCGCACTATTGGTCGCGCACATGCGGTGCTAGTCAAATCAGGCAACTCCACGCCGAAGATCGGAGTGTGCGGCATCAATCCTCACGCCGGTGAAAACGGACTGTTCGGTCACGGGGAAGAAGCCGAGAAAATCGAACCAGCCATCGCCGCCTGTCTAAAAAAGGGTTGGAACGTTGTTGGTCCGCTTCCTGCTGACACACTCTTCTTCCTTGCGCAGCGCGGCGATTACGACATGGTTATCGCCATGTATCACGATCAGGGTCACGGTCCCGTAAAGGTGCTGGGCATTGAGGCCGGCGTCAACATTACGGTGGGACTGCCGGTGGTCCGCACTTCAGTGGATCATGGCACTGCGTTCGATATTGCAGGCACTGGCAAGGTGGACGAACGCAGCATGATTGAAGCATTGCGCCAGGCCGCTGAGCTGGCGCCGAAATAGTTAAGTTCACGCAGTCAACTTGTGATATCGCCCAGGAGATCCGATGGAGAGCACCAGAAGAACATTTATCAAGAGCGCCGCTGGAGTTTCGGCGGCATGCATGGCGGGTTTGAACACTTTTGAAACGGCTGGCGCGGCTCCGCTGATGGGCGCCGCTGAAAATGCCAAATCGTCAAACTGGTACGACCGGCCAATGCGTTGGGCGCAGCTCAGTTTTGTCGAAGACGATCCGGGCAACTATAGCCAGGACTTCTGGATCGATTATTTCAAGAAGGTTCATGCGGATGCGGCGCTGCTGGATGCCGGCGGCTGCATTGCTTTCTACCCCACAGAAGTGCCACTGCACTATCGCAGCAAATGGCTCGGGAATCGCGACTCGTTTGGCGACCTTGCAGCGGCATGCCGCGAACTTGGTATGAATGTAGTGGCCCGCACCGACTCACATGCCTGCCACCAGGATGTATACGATGCGCATCCGGACTGGATCGCTGTCGATGAGAACGGCAACAAGCGGCGCCACTGGGCTGACAAGGACTTTTGGGTGACCTGCGCGTTGGGCCCGTACAATTTCGAATTCATGACCACAGTGCATCGCGAGATCATGACCAAGTACATGCCTGATTCCATCTTCACGAATCGCTGGAGCGGCTCGGGCATGTGCTACTGCGAACACTGCCTGAAAAACTTCCGCGAGTTCAGCGGGCTTGACCTGCCGCGCAGCCGCGATCCCAAAGATCCCGCGCGCCTCAAGTACATGGAATGGCATCCGCAGCGTTTGTTTGAGTTGTGCCGCGTATGGGATTCGGCGATTAAGGAAATAAATCCCAACGCGAGTTACCTGGCGAACGCCGGCGGCGGCGCCATGAGTGAACTGAACATGAAAACTTTCGCGCAGCTTGCGCCGATGGCGATTGCCGACCGGCAAAGCAGGCGCGGACTGATGGCTCCCTGGGCCGCGGGCATGAGCGCGAAGGAATATCGCGCCACCATGGGCATGAAGCCGCTCGCGGGACTCACCTGTGTCGGCATCGACGATAACAATCGCTGGAAAGACTCGGTCACAAATGGAGAGGAAATTCGCATGTGGCTTGTGGATGGCATTGCGCAAAATTACCATCCAACTTTTACCAAGTTCAATGCCAAGCCTTACGACATGCGCTGGTTCGGTCCCGTCGAACAGGTGTTCAACTGGCACTACGCCAACGAGAAATACCTTCGCAATGAGAAATCACTCGCGCGTGTGGGCCTGGTGTATTCGCAACAAACCGGCGCGCATTACGGCTTTCCTGACACGCGCGCCAAGGTTGAAGACGCGATTCTAGGCATGTACGAGGCGCTGATTGAAGCGCGCATTCCGTTCGAGATGGTTCACGACCAATTGCTTGACAGTGAGCACATCGGCCAATTTCGCACGCTGATTCTGCCCAACATTGCCTGCCTGTCTGACGCGCAGTGTGAGCAGATCAGCACGTTTGTAACAAATGGCGGCAGCATTGTTGCCACGCTTGAAACTTCGCTCTACAACGAAGCGGGTGCGCGCCGTTCCGACTTCGGCCTTGCTTCACTTTTCGGCGCATCTTTCGCAGGCCAGGTGGAAGGGCCGATGCTCAATTCATATCTGAATCTGCAAAAGGATCCCTCAGGCAAAATACATCCACTGCTTGCCGGCCTTGGCGACACTACGCGGATCATCAACGGCACGCACCAGGTTCACGTTACGGCTGCAGGCGATTCGCTGCCCGCGCCATTGCGCATTGAGCCGACTTACCCTGACCTCCCAATGGAAGCTGTCTATCCGAGAGCGAATGCTGCGCACGATCCGGGAGTGTACCTGCGCGAAGTGGGCAAGGGCCGCGTGGTTTACTTTCCTGCGAATATCGACCGCACGTTCTGGGATGTGCTGGCGGGCGATCATGCGATTCTTTTGCGCAACGCCGTGTTGTGGGCTACGAACGAACCGGGACCGCTTGAAGTGGAAGGCAAAGGCGTTCTCGACGTTGCGGTTTGGTCGCAAAAAGATTCTGTGACCGCGCATCTCGTGAACCTGACGAATCCCATGATGTTGAAGGGACCCATCCGCGAGGTCATTCCGATTTCAAGACAGACTGTACGCATCAGGCTGCCCAAGGACGGACGGCGTGTGAGCAAAGCTCGTTTGCTGGTGGCGGGGTCTGAAGTCCCGTTTCGCGAGGAAGGCGGCGCCGTTGTGGTCCAGGTGCCGACGATTGAATTGCACGAAGTGGTCGCGTTGGATTTGAAAGCGTGAATGAGAGAATGAACCGGATGGGCGGTTCATGCTGCGCAGTTCAAATTTTGTCGAACAGTGACACGCGCGGGTCCTGATTGTTGAGCCGCGCAAGCTCACGCATAATTTCGCGGCTGCGCTCGTCCTGCAGTTGCGGAACCACCACTGTCACGGTAACAATCTGATCGCCGCGCTGGCCGGGATGCTGCGAGCTTTCCACGCCGCGTTCCCGCATACGCAGTTTCTGTCCGCTCTGCGTGCCCGGCGGAATTTTCAACTGGGCGCGCCCATCGATGGTCGGCACGTCCACCTTTGCGCCTAGCGAAGCTTCGGCCACCGTGACCGGCACGGTGAGTTGAATGTCGTCACCCACGCGGGTAAACACCGGGTGCGTGCCCGTTCTTACGATCAGAAAAAGATCGCCGGCCGGGCCGCCGTTCACGCCGGCATTTCCCTTGCCTTGCAGGCGTATGCGCTGCCCATCGCGCGTTCCGGGCTTGATGCGGAACTCCACCGACTCAGTGCGATTGACGGTGCCGTCGCCGTGACAGGTTGAACAGGCATTTGAAGCTCTGCCGGTTCCATTGCAGCGCGGGCAGGGAATGTTGAACTTCATGCGCCCGCCCATTTGCGTCACTTGTCCGGTGCCGTTGCACTCAGGACATTGCATGCTGCCGCCTGTCGATGCCTGACCGTGACAAGTGGGGCAAATTTCCTGGCGGTTGATTTGAATACGCGCCTGTCCGCCGCGAATGGCCGTCCAGAAATCGACTGTGGCCTGATATTCGAGATCGGTACCCGCCTGCGGCCCATGCGGATGTTGCGCATGCTGCGCACCCGTGAAGATTCCAGAGAAAATATCCTTAAAGCTACCCCATCCGGCGCCGGTTTGCTGTGTGCCGCCGCCGAAACCGCCGCCACCACCCTGAAATCCTGAAAAATCGAACCCGTCAAAATCAACCTGGCCACGCCCTGCGCCACCCTGCTGGCGCGCATAAGCCTCGGCCTGCGCCGGATCAATCTGGTCGGAGTAGAAGCCAAGCTGGTCATATACCTTGCGCTTCTTTTCGTCGCTCAGAATGTCGTTGGCTTCTGAAATCTCTTTGAACTTTTCTTCAGCTTTTTTGTCGTTCGGATTTACATCCGGGTGATACTTGCGCGCAGCCTTCCTGAAGGCCTTGCGGATTTCCTCCGGGGTGGCCGTTTTCTTAATTCCGAGAATTGCGTAATAGTCTTTGTTTGTCGCTGTGGGCATTGTTTAAGTTTGACCCGTTTCGTAGTTATTCGACTGCCACCGGCGCTTTACGTGAATCCGCGGACTAACCTCTAGAACCTTTCGGCAATTCTACAGCGTGCCTTCGGTCCTCCCAACTTAGTTGAGGACTCTCATAATGAAGCGGGGTGGACAACGCTTCGTCGCCCACCCCAGTGTTGTTCCGCGCAAAGCGCGGGATTGCCTGGACGGCCAGTACTTACTTCTTCTCGTCCACGTCCACGTACTCGGCGTCGATCACGCCTTCGTCCTTTTTCTGCTCGCCTGCCGGTGCGCCGCCATCCGGCTGCCCACCAGGTGCTGCTCCAGCCGTTGCCTGTGAAGCGTTGGCCTTATACAGTACTTCGGCAAGTTTGTGGCTGGCGTTAGTCAGCTTCTCGTTGGCTGCCTTCAGCTCGTTGGCGCTGGGTGTGCCCTCAAGCGTCTTCTTGGCATCCGCCAGAGCCGATTCGACTTCGCCCTTTTCCGGACCCTGGATTTTCTCAGCGTTTTCTTTCAGCATCTTTTCGATGTTGTAGACCATGCCGTCGAGCGCGTTGCGCGCATCGATCTCCTCGCGCTTCTCCTTGTCTTCATTGGCATGCGCTTCGGCTTCCTTCGCCATCTTCTCGACCTCTTCCTTGCTGAGGCCCGAGCTCGAGGTGATGGTGATGCGGGTATCCTTGCCGGTGGCGTTGTCCTTGGCCGTTACGTTCAAAATGCCGTTGGCATCGATGTCGAATGTGACTTCGATTTGCGGTATGCCGCGCGGCGCCGGCGGAATTCCGCCCAGCTTGAACTTGCCAAGCGTACGGTTCTGCCCGGCCATGGGACGCTCGCCCTGCAGCACATGTACTTCAACTTCGGTCTGGCTGTCGGACGCGGTCGAGAAGGTTTCAGTCTTCTTGGTCGGGATCGTGGTGTTGCGCGGAATCATCGTGGTAGCCACGCCGCCCAGTGTTTCAATCGACAGCGTCAGCGGCGTCACGTCGAGCAACAGCAGATCCTTGACGTCGCCGGCCAGCACGCCCGCCTGCACAGCTGCGCCAATGGCCACGACTTCGTCGGGGTTTACGCCGCGATGCGGTTCCTTGCCAAACAGCTTTTTCACCAGTTCCTGGATCTTGGGCATGCGCGTCTGACCGCCCACGAGAACCACTTCGTCGATCTTGTCAAACGTTACGCCAGCGTCCGACATGGCCTGCTTGCAGGGGCCGAGTGAGCGCTCCAACAGGTCTTCAACCAACTGCTCCAGCTTGGCGCGCGTGAGTTTGCGGACCAGGTGCTTGGGACCGGAAGCGTCTGCGGTGATGAACGGCAGGTTGATTTCAGTCTCGATGGTGGTGGAGAGCTCGATTTTGGCTTTTTCCGCTGCATCCTTCAGACGCTGCAGCGCCATTTCGTTGCCCTTCGAGGTCAAATCGAGGCCGTTCTCCTGCTTGAACTCGGAGATGAGCCAGTCAACAATGCGCTGGTCGAGGTTGTCGCCGCCAAGGTGCGTATCGCCATTGGTCGACTTGACCTCAATGACGCCTTCGCCAACCTCGAGAATGGAAATATCGAACGTGCCGCCGCCGAAGTCGTATACGGCAATCGTCTCGTCCTTCTTTTTGTCGAGGCCATAGGCCAATGCTGCGGCCGTTGGCTCATTCACGATGCGCTTCACGTCCAGACCGGCAATTCTGCCCGCATCCTTGGTGGCCTGGCGCTGCGCGTCGTTAAAGTATGCGGGAACCGTAATGACGGCCTCGCTCACGCTCTCGCCCAGGTAAGCCTCGGCTGACGCCTTCAGCTTTTGCAAGATCATGGCGGAAATCTCGGGCGGGGTGTATTCCTTGCCCTGCGCCATAATGCCCACATGGTCGCCCTGCTGCGTCACTTGAAAGGGCACCATCTTCATTTCGTCGTTTACTTCGTTATAGCGCCGGCCCATAAATCGCTTGATCGAGAATATGGTGTTCTCGGGGTTGGTGATTGCCTGCCGCTTGGCTACCTGGCCAACCAGCCGCTCGCCGCTCTTTGAGAACGCCACAATCGAAGGCGTGGTCCGCGCACCTTCCTCATTTGGAATGACTTTTGGTTCTCCGCCTTCAAGGACAGCAACGCACGAGTTGGTCGTGCCGAGGTCAATACCGATAATCTTCGCCATGTTTAATCCCTACCCCTTCGATAAATTCCTGACGTAATATAAGATGCATGATTGAGTGTATTAGTGTCAACTTTTATTGACTGCGTTGCAATAAAATTTACCGCAGATAACCTACCCGGATAGGCCTACCTCTCCCACGCATCTCAGACCCCATGTTTGGATGATTGCCGCCTGCTGGAAGCTTGACTTGTTAATAATATGCGACCAATTAGGTCTTATATTTGAGGTTCCCCGTCGGCCTGCATCCCGGCGGCTGCCTTGCCGGGTTCAGGTCCTTCATTGGAAAGGCATCTCAAGCGGATCGGAGACTCAGTATCTCAGGTCACTGGCGGGCGGCATGGCGATCATTTACTCTCGTACTTTCCTGCCAAGCCATGCCGACGACCGCTGAAGCGCAAGCTCGTTATCCGCTTACCCAGGGCGTAAACCCCTGGCTGGTTACGTTCTCGGTGATGTTGCCTACCTTTATGGAGGTACTCGACACGGCGATCGCGTCGGTGGCGCTGCCTTACATTGCAGGTTCGCTTTCGGCCTCCAACTCTGAAGCTACCTGGGTGTTAACCAGCTACCTTGTGGCAAACGCCGTTATCCTGCCGGCATCAAACTGGTTTGCCCGTCGCTTTGGCCGCAAGCGTTTCCTTATCTTCTGCATCACCATCTTTACCATTGCGTCCTTCTTTTGCGGGGCGGCTCCATCGCTTTCTGTCATTTTGTTGGCGCGCATTATGCAGGGAGCAGGCGGCGGTGCACTGCAGCCGCTCTCGCAGTCCATCCTGCTTGAGAGCTTTCCGGTGAGCAAACGATCGATGTCCATGGCTGCATATGGGCTGGGAATTGTGCTGGCGCCGGTGCTCGGACCGACGCTTGGCGGATGGCTTACCGATACGTTCAGCTGGCGCTATGCGTTCTACATCAACATTCCCGTGGGCATTCTGGCAGTTTTCATGGTCAGTCGCTTTGTTCACGATCCGCCGCACATTAAGAACGCCAAGGTTGGTCCGTTCGACAACATCGGCTTTGGGCTTCTTGTTGTGTGGACAGGCTGCCTGCAACTGGTTCTCGACAAGGGCCAGGAAGACGATTGGTTCGGTGCCATCTGGGTGCGCTGGGCGGTAGTGGCGTTGATTGTCGCGCTGGTGCTCTGGATCTGGCGTTCGTGGTCGAATCCGAAGGGGCTGGTCGATCTACACGTCCTTAAGGATCGCAATTTCCGCACCGGCTGTGTGCTGGTGGCGATGCTCGGCATGTGCATCTACATCACCATCGCGATTCTGCCGCTCTACTACCAGGAGATTATGGGGTACACGGCGTTCACTGCCGGCTTGGTGGTGGGGCCGCGCGGTATTGGGTCGTTCATCGGATCATTTGTAATCGGCTTTCTTGGCTCGCGCATGGACAATCGCAAGTTGATGACCGCCGGCTTCATCGGTTTTGCCGTCTGTTCGTTTATTTTCGGCACCGTGAATCTATCGTTCGGACCCTACACGCTGCTGATACCCATCATGCTCACCGGGTTTGCGCTCAGCTTTGTGTTTGTGCCCATGTCCACCTTGATGGTGTCCACCCTCACCAACAGGAACATGGGTGCCGCCACAGGCCTTTCCAACATGCTGCGCAATATCGGTGGCTCGGTTGGCATCGCCATGGCCACGACGGCCCTGATTCGCCGCTCGGCTTTGCATCAATCGTATTTGGCCGCAAATCTCGCGCCCTCGTCGCCCGAACTGCAACGGCGATCTGCAATGATTGCCGGTTACCTCGGCCATCGTATTGGGCCAACCAGTGCACGGCCTGGTTCATTCGGACTACTTTACGGCCTGATGCAGCAACAGTCCGCACTGCTGGCGTATGTTGACGTCTTTCGTTGGACTGCGATTCTGGCCCTGATTTGCGCCGCAGCCACATGGATGTTCAAGAAGCCAATAAAACACGTTTCCCCACCGCCTGATCTCCACTGAAAGCAACCGCTTGCCGTTGCACTGCCTCATACAAGGGGAGCGCCGGGCTCTGGCAAACAAACAGAGCCTGTACGCCTCAACTATGGCAAGGGCGGGAGGTTTTCGCGATTTCCCTTCCCTCACCGGCAGCGAAGGAGAATCGCAATGGCAGCTGCCGGACCTTGCCAGCATTTTTTTCGTCGTAGCATCACGGGCTCGGAGGATTTTGGATGCATAATCTATCAACCGAACTTCAAAACACACAATCCGCCATTCAAGACGTTCTCGAAAACCTTATTGACAGCCAGGAAGCGCTTCAGCAGATTGGCGAGAAACTCAGGGATGAAGTCGTGAAACGATTCTTCTTGGCGGAATCTCTGAGGCGCGCGGAATTTCGTGGCGAGCTTGAAAATATTCTGCATCGTGAGGGTGTGCGCGATATCGAAGAGAGCGGAACCATGGCCGGTACCGTTCATCGCATCTGGGCGAGGTTTAAGTCCACGCTCGGCGGAGGCGACCATGCCTTGCTTTCCACAGCCGAAGCGATCGAGAACAGCGTGCAAGAGGCCTATGAGAAGGCACTCAGCAGCAACCTGCCTTTGAGCACTCGCCAGGTTTTGCGTACCCAGGCTGCGCATGTCAGGTTGTCTCACGATTACGTAGCTGCCGCGCGCGACCACACAGAAGCTGCTTGAAACCGGTAGCCTAAAGCCAGAAACATTGTGCTCGAGGGCAGGTTCGAAGAAATTGTATTTTCCGTCTTACTCCGCCCAGGGAACAAACCGCTTATTCTGTTCCTCGTATTCTTCGATCCGGCCGCTGAGGATGTCGTAGTACCAGCCGTGAACCCGCAGGCGGCCATCCGCCGCAGCCCGCGCCACAGAGGGCTGCACGCGCAAGTTGTGCAACTGCGCTACCACGTTGCCACGAATGAGCGAAGCCAGCCCAGCGCTGTCTCCGTCTGCCGGGTTCAGCGGCTGCCGGTACTCGAACGCCGCTTCCACATGATGTAACCAGCGCTCGGCCTTCGGCAGGCCCACAAGAGCAGTCTTATCGAGCGCCGCCTTCATCGCTCCGCAATCGGAGTGGCCGCAGATAATTGCGTCGCGCACCTTCAAGACGTTCACTGCGTATTCAATGGTGGCGGTGCAGCCATCCACGTCGTGACTGGTCACAGGAATCACATTGCCGGCGTTCCGTGTAATGAACAGGTCTCCCGGCTCGGTGCCTAGCACAAGGTCCGGCACCACGCGCGAATCCGAACAGGTAATAAACAGCCATTCGGGCGACTGGCCCTCAGACAGCAGATGAAAATGGCTCCGCCGTTCGGGGAACACTTCTTTTAAAAATCGCTTGTGCCCGTCGATCAATCGCTGCATTTCGGCCTCCGGCAGGTTCAGGTTCCAGGGCTTATCCCCACCAATGACAGCCTATCGCAGCCCACTGACGCGAACTTCACGTTCTGATACCTTGGTCCTGACCGTTCACAACGTCCCTGGCCACAGGGCCAAGAAAGACTCCAATGAAACGTATTCCATTAAGTCTGACCGTCGTCGCCTTTTTAAGCCTTTTGATTTGCCCTGCGTTTTCAGCGCAAACCGATAACGCTCTTGATGCGTTGTCGCGCGAACGCATCGACCGCATCGCGAGCCAAGTGCTGGAGCAGACCGACGTGCCGTCCGCATCCATCGCTATCGTGCAGCACGGCAAGCTCGTCTATACGCACGCATACGGAAAAGCGCGGCTGCAACCACCAGTTCCGGCCACACCAGCGATGCGCTATTCCATCGGCTCCATTTCAAAACAGTTTACGGCGGCGGCAATCTTGCTGCTGCAGGAAGATGGCAAGCTCTCGCTCGACGACGCGGTCGGCAAGTATATTCCCGGCCTGACGCGTGGCGACGAAATTACGATTCGGCAGCTGCTGTCGCACACCTCCGGTTATCAGGACTTTTGGCCCGAGGATTACGTGATGACCACGATGAAGCCAACGGTCACCGCACAGCAAATCATGGACACGTGGGGCAAGAAGGCGCTCGACTTTGAACCTGGTACACAATGGCAATACTCCAACACAAACTTCGTCATCGCCGGCGCCATTGTCGAGAAGGTCAGCGGCGAACCTTACTTCAAATTCCTTACCGAGAGAATTTTTCACCCGCTAAACATGACGTCCGTGTGGAACTCTGACGAGACCAAGCTCACGTTGGCAGACGCGACCCCATACTATCGCCACGCTCTCGGTCCGCTGCGCGTGGCGCCGAAAGAAGGCTTCGGCTGGATGTTCGCGGCAGGCGAATTGGCCATGACACCGCATGATCTGGCGCTGTGGGATGAAAGCCTGATTGCGCAATCCGTTCTTAAGCCCGAGAGCTATCGCCAGATGTTTAATGAGGTCAAGCTCGCAGAGGGTAAGGGCACGCATTACGGACTCGGCGTCAGCATTCGTGATCTTGCCGGTCATCGCGAAATCGAGCACAGCGGCGAAGTGTCCGGATTTGTCTCAGACAATCTTGTCCTCGTCGATGATGGCGCGGCAATTGCTGTTCTCACCAATCAGGATGCGGTGAATGCAGCGTCAACCATCGCACACCTGGCGGCTCCGGTTATCGCTGCGATTCCGCCGAGCCCCGATGAAAAGCTGGCGCTCGACATCTACCGACAGCTCCAGCAGGGCCGCATCGATCGCTCGTTGCTGGCACCAAACTTGAGTGACTACTTCACACCTGAGGCGATCGCTGATTTTCAGCAAAGTCTGGCCCCGCTGGGCGAACCGCTTTCCCTGCGGCAGACCGGCTCAGAACTACGCGGCGGCATGACACTGCGCATGTTCGACATCGTGTATCCAGGCAAGCGCCTTCGCCTGACGACCTACACGTATCCCGACGGTAACCTGGAGCAATATCTCATCAGCCCCGGCAATTGAAATCCGCAGCAGCAAAAAGCGCCGCGGAATCATATTCCGCGGCGCTCCATCGCTCCCATTCAGTTTTACTGCCGCGGGTCAACCTTGCGCGGTCCCGCTTGCGTAAGGATGTCTGCAAACGGTCCCGGTACACGATCGCCGTTGACCGCGTGACCAAAGAAGTCCGTGTCAATGCTCTTGTAAACCGGCCCGGGCTTTACGTCGCCTTTCATTGAAAGGGTCAACTCCAGCTTGTCGGGATCGAACGATGCATCGATAGTGGCCATCACGCCGTTCTTATCCCAGCCATATTCCTCGCGCATCGACTCCAGGTTGTGCCACTCCTGCGGCTCAGGGAACTTGACACGCAGATATGGGCCGCCACCGCCTCTGCCGCCGAACGGCGATGCAGAAGCGGGATAAACATTCCAATCCGTGTCGTTGCGCTTGTTGGTAAATTCAATTGCCGAGCGGCCGGGCTTGAAGAACACATTGTCATGGACGGTGAGATTGTGCACGTCGTTGGTGTGGCCGCCAATCGGCCTTGGCGCACCCAGGCCGGATCTCGTATCCACACATACTTCTTTGCAGTCCATAAACAGGTTGTAGGCGACGATCACGTTGTTGGTGTCGCGAATGAGAATGCCACCGGTCAGGTCTGAAAAAATATTATTGTCAATTTCATTCAGCGCATCGCTTCCCTCAATGTGTACGGCGTGCGGATTCACGTCTCCTGGAATGTCGGCAAACACGTTGCCGGTGATGCGCACGTTGGCGTTGCCAATGTCGAGCCAGATGCCGTTGGCATGACGGATGTGCCGAACCACGTTGTTCCGGAACAAGAGGTCGTGTGCGGTATGCATTTTGGTTCCGCCCGACTCAGACATCATGGCCGCGTCCTGCCAACCGTCCCACTCAAACAGATTCTTCTCCACCAGCATGCCCTGCGGACCGCCCGTACCACCCAGGCCTTCGATTCCGCAGTAGCGGAACGTGTTACCGCGCACTACATCAAAGCCCACCGGCGACGGAGGCCGCGATGCCGCCCAGTCTTCGTTGCCCACATCCAGGCCGACGCTGTTGGCCCACTCAAATGTATTTTCTTCAAATATGAAGTGATTGCCTCGGTTGGTGGACACCATGCCGCGCTGCGGTACAGGAAAACCGTTGCCGGCGTGCTGGAACGTTATGCCCTTTACGCGGATGTATTGCTGAAAGCGCTCGGCCGGAGAAAATACCTGTTCCTGGGTTGTGATCTCGATGGTGTGATTCGCCGGGCTTTCGTCGTTGGCCAGCCGGATGTGAATCGTCATGCCATTGGGCTCAATCCACAGCCGGCCCGCGAACGACGAGAATTCCTTGAACAACGGAGACCAGTGAATATCGCTGTTAAAGAAGTTCAACGGCCGCGTCGAAGGTCCCGCCAACTCAGCGGAACTTTCAACCGGCTCCAGCGGCTTTCCATCCACAAACACCATGCCGCGCCGCCGGAAATAATTCCACATGTTGTCCTTGGCATAGTTGATCCAGTACCTAGTGCCGATCACGTTATCCACTTCGAATGGGTTGTAGCCGGTAGGTTCGAACATGGACGGAGTCAGCTTCAGTTCCCACGCTTTGACGGCCGTTTTCGAGTCCGGATCAAAGCCGAAGTTGAACCCATCGCTCTGCTTCCAATCCGTGGCCACGATGGAGCCCTTGACGACCACCTTCGCTCCTGGCGCGGCCTCATAACTGATCATCGCGTCTGCGCTGGAGCCGCCGCGCGCTGGACGAATCAGTTCGCGATACACGCCCTCTGCAATCACAACGCGCTCGCCAGGCTGCAGCACCTGCGCAGCGTGATTGATCGTTTTGAACGGGCGATCCTTGGTGCCGGGCCCGTTGTCGTCGGCATTCTTTGCCTGCACGTCAACGAAATACGTCTTGGTGAAATGCAGCGGCTTCTCCCACATGGGGAACTCGGTGCCGTCTGGCAATTTTGAATTAGAAGCAGATGCTGCCGCGGCAGCAAAAAACATTACAAGAACACAAAACAGTTTGCGCGTCATCGGGACACCTCTTGTCGCCATCGGCCCACTCACAGCACACGAAATGGAGTTTTTTGGGACGCTTCATCCTAAATCGGTTTTCTTTATCGTGTCGAGCAGAGGCAAAACTCCGAAGGGGCGCTTTCGGACCTCATGGACGAGTCCCAAGAATCGCGCCGAATCCCGTCCGGGCTGCTCTGCAGACGCAGCGCCGTTCACGATACACTTGAAATTGACCTATGTTTGAGAACCTAACCGACAAATTACAACGCGTATTCAAGAATCTTCGTGGCGAAGGCACTCTGACCGAAGAGAACATTGCCGATGCTCTGCGCGAAATCCGCGTGGCTCTGCTTGAGGCCGACGTTAACCTCAGTGTTGTTCGCGAGTTGACCGAACACATCCGCGAAAAAGCGGTGGGCAGCGAAGTGCTGACGGCGCTCTCGCCTTCAGAGCAGGTTGTCAAGATTGTCCGCGATGAACTCATCTCCGTACTCGGCAAAGATACGGCACGATTCAAGTTTGCCTCGCAGCCGCCTACAGTAATTTTGATGGCCGGGTTGCAGGGCTCCGGCAAAACCACCACCAGCGGCAAGCTGGCAGCGTGGCTCAAAAAAGGTGGCCATCGGCCCATGCTGGTGTCGGTTGACGTGTACCGCCCCGCCGCGCGCGAACAGCTCAAGGTTGTCGCCAAGCAGGTAGAAGTGCGTCTGTACGAAGGCAAGATGAACGACGAGCCCGCGGGCACAGCGCTCGTCGAGCGCCTGGCCAAGGAAGCACGCCGCGAAGCCGTCATCATGGGCTGCGACACGCTCATTGTCGATACGGCAGGCCGACTTCACATTGACGAAGAGTTGATGACGGAAATGGAGAAGCTCAAGAAGCTGCTCAATCCGTCGGAGATATTGTTCATAGCCGACGCCATGACCGGCCAGGACGCCGTGAACTCGGCGCAGGACTTTCACAAGCGACTGGGCCTTACCGGCGTTGTGCTTACGAAGATGGACGGCGACGCGCGCGGTGGCGCAGCACTGTCGATCCGGCAAGTCACCGGCCAGCCCATCAAGTTCCTCGGCGTGGGCGAAAAGCCGGACGCGTTTGAGCCGTTCCATCCCGATCGTATCGTAGGCCGTATCCTGGGCATGGGCGACATGATGTCGCTCATCGAGAAGGCCGAGTCCACGCTCGACCGCAAAAAGTCAGAGGAGTTTGCCAAAAAGGCGCTGCTTGGCGACGGCTTTTCGCTCGACGATTTTCGCGAACAGTTGCGGCAGATCAAGAAGATGGGCTCCATGGAGTCTATTTTGAAAATGCTGCCGTCTGTGGGACCGTTTGCCGGCTTGCAGCAGGCCTCAGCTAACGTGGATGAAAAACAGTTCACGCGGCTTGAAGCGATGATCAACTCCATGACGCCGAAGGAACGGCTGAATCATGAGATCATCTCCGGGTCGCGTCGCAAACGCATCGCCGCGGGCAGCGGCACCTCGGTGCAGGACGTGAATCAGCTGTTGCGGCAATACGCGCAGATGGCGAAGATGTTCAAGCAGATGGGTAAGGGCGGCATGGCGCGCCAGATGTTGCGTGGCGGCATGGGCGGATTGGGCATGGGCAATAAGCAACGTTTCGGACGGTAGCAATTCGCAGTTGATTGCACGGAAATCAACATGATTCAAAACTGGAATTCGATGAGCGCACTTCAGGACCAACTCGACGAGATCACCAGCAACACGCGGCACCTGGTGCAGCAGGAGCGGCTCGCCGTGGGCGAGCGCGCCGTCGCGGAGCTGTTCGAGACTGGCATTGAAGACCGCATCCTGCCTGTTGGCGCTGTCGCACCCGATTTCGAATTGAATGATTCAACCGGACGCGCTGTCCGCAGTAAAGACTTGCTTGCGCTGGGACCGCTGGTGGTGAAATTCTTCCGCGGGCGCTGGTGCCCGTATTGCGTTACGGAACTCGAGACGTGGCGCGATCTATATGGGCGACTTCGCGAGCACAACGCGCTGCTGGTAGCCATCAGCCCGCAGATTGAGCGGCAGAGCGATTTCATGTGCGGCCAGCATGGCATTCCATTTCCGGTGCTATCCGATCCCGGCAACACAGTCGCGGAAAAATTCGGGCTCATCTACACCGTTCCCGAATATCATCGCGTGTATTTCCGCTCGGTACTCGTCAATATTCCCTTTGTGAATGGCGACGACAGCTGGCGCCTTCCCATTCCCGCCACGTATGTGGTCGGCCGCGACCATCGCGTGCTGTTTGCCGAGGCGCATGCGGACTTTCGCGTTCGCCCAGAGCCGGAAGAAGCGCTGCACGTAGCTCTCGCGCCACATGCCCGCTAAACTATTTTGAAATTGAGTTCAGCAGTGCTTGTGCCTGTTGCAGTGTGACGCCGCGCAACAGAAATACTTTGCTTCGCGAGAGCTCGCCGCTCATCAGCTCTACTGAACTTTTTGGGATGCCGAAGAAATCAGCGAGAAATGCGATGAGCGCAGAGTTGGCGCGGCCATCAATCGCGGGCGCTTGCACTGCAATCTTCAGTCGCGCCTTTTCTCCTTCGCAATAAAGCCCAAGGATCGCAGTTTTCTTCTTCGCTCCCGGCAGAGCGCGAACTGCCAAGGTGACTCCACCTTGTACGGCGCGCAGAATCACATGATTCGTCATTGTTCTTCGCCTGTCCACGGAGCGCGCTTGCCAAAGAGTGCCGTACCGATACGGACGCGTGTTGCGCCTTCTTCAATTGCCAGAGCGAAGTCGCCGCTCATGCCCATCGACAACACGTCAAAACCGAGCCGCGTATGAGCTGCCGCCCAGCGATCGCGATATTCTCGCAAACTACGGAAACAAGCACGCGTCACTTCCGGCGCCACGCCCCACGGCGCAATCGTCATCAGCCCGCGCATTTCGAGATTGGCGAGATCGGGAAGGCGCTCAAGCAGGCGCGCTGCCTCTACCGACTCCGGTTCAACACCGGATTTGGTTTCTTCATTGCTGATTTTCACTTCAATCAGAATGGGAAGGCGCTTGTCGAGTTTCCCCGCCGCCTCGTCGAGACGCTCGGCCAGCCGCACGGAATCAACTGAATCAACGGCATCGAAAAGCTCCGCAGCACGTGCTGATTTGTTCGATTGCAGATGTCCGATGAGATGGACGCGCAGATCATCGGCGTTGCACCTGGTGCGCAGCGATGCCGCATCCGTTGCCTTGGCGGCAAACTCCTGCACGCGATTCTCGCCGAATAAACGCAATCCAAGCTGCGCGGCTTCAGCAATCGTTTCGGCGGAATATGTCTTCGAAACTGCCATCAACTCGACGCTGCTTCGCGGCCGACCAGCTGTTTGGCATGCTGCCCTGATCGCATCTTCAAGCCGGGCGAGATTGTCGCTAATCGCCGTCATCGAGCTGGTTCGATTCTGCCCTGCGGCATTGCCTCAGTGTCCGTGATCTTCGAGGAATTTCTCGACTTCAAGCGCCGCCATGCAGCCGGAACCGGCCGCCGTAATCGCTTGCCGGTAACGGCGGTCCTGCACGTCACCGCACGCAAACACGCCTGGAATCGGCTGACCGTTGAAGGTAGTGAGGACATTGCCGGTGGTCTTGATGTAGCCATCCTCATCCAGATCCATCTGGCCGGCAAACATCTTTGCGTTAGGCTCGTGGCCAATGCCGAGGAAGAGACCTTTGACGTGCAGAATGCTGACCACGCCAGTCTTTACGTCCCTGATCCGAACTCCAGTCACTTCCTTTTCTTCCACGCCCAGCACTTCTTCAACCACCGTGTTGGTGCGCAGTTCGATATTCGAGTGTGCCATTGCGCGGTCGAGCATGATCTTCGATGCGCGGAACGCCTCGCGCCGGTGCAGCAGCGTGACCTTGCTGGCAAAGCGCGTGAGGAACAGCGCCTCTTCCATCGCCGAGTCGCCGCCGCCAACCACTGCGATGTCCTGAGCGCGGAAGAAGCATCCGTCGCATGTAGCGCAACTTGAAACACCGTGGCCGATCAGCGCCTGCTCGCTGGGCAGTCCCAGCCAGCGCGCGCTCGCGCCTGAAGCAACAATCAGGGTACGCGTGGCAATTTCACCAAGGGACGTGTGCAGCTTGATGGGGTGCGCTCCGAGTTCGACACGGCTGAGGTGCGCCAGCTCAAACGATGCACCAAAGCGTGCAGCCTGCTTCTTCATGTTGTCGATCAGGTCGGGGCCTTGAATGCCTTCAGGCCAGCCGGGAAAGTTTTCGACAAGCGTGGTAATCGATAGTTGTCCGCCGGGCTCATGGCCCTCAAGCACGAGCGGGTTCAGTCCAGCGCGCGCGGTATAAATGGCCGCCGTCAGCCCGGCACAACCCGAACCAAGAATCACGGTGTTAAGAGTCTCTGTCATAAGATTTCCAATCCCATTTTAGATGCCCGAAGGCGTTGCCGGACTCAAACCGCCAGCTTTGCAGGCGTCCGGTACCGGCGAATGACGGCCCAGGTGTGGAAAACTGTGCGCCAACGGCGCGAGCTTGCAACATGCCCCGGTTCTTGTGTTTAGATTTGGGTAGAGGTGAGGCTGATGGCGAACCTGACTCTTGTTTACGGTCTGCGATTACTGCCCGAAGGGGAACTGGCCGAAATCCAGGATGCAACTCTCAAACTGGCCAACGGAAACACTGCCCACGTTACCATGCATACCCTGGAAGGATCGCGCGCCGAGATTGAGCGTCAGCTAAAGCGCAGCCTTGATGCCTTCTTTGATTTCTACCCGGAAATTTAAGATTTGCGGAAGTCGTGAGTGCTCCCGATTGTGAGCATTTTCTAATCTTCGCCAAAATTCTTAGGACATTCACATGCATGCATCAAGCCGTGGAGTAATCCCGTGCTTGTTCGCATTTTGTCGCGTCGTGTTTTTACTGCTCTATCGCTGTTAGCCGCCTTGCTTGCGCTTGCCCCGCAGGATGCAATCGCAGGCGGGCCCAAGTATGTTGCGGGAATCAGCTACTTTGATCCCGGCGTAGTGGGCCTGCCAGTGCACTGGTCCGGTGGACAGATGAACTACTACGTTGACCAGGGGCCATTGAGCGGCTCGGTCACAAACGCGCAGGCAACCGCAATGGTTGATGCAGCTGCCGCAATTTGGAGCGCTGTTCCGACAGCCGGCGTAATGCTGACAAACAAAGGCACGTTGAATGAAGACGTGAATGGCGCGAACACGGTGGCTGCGTCGCTTGGCCAGTTCGCGCAGCCCTCCGACGTGACACCCGCAGCAACTAACTATCCGCTGGCGGTGGTCTACGATGTCGATGGTTCGGTGATCGATACACTCTTTGGCACCGGAAGCAGCGACCCTACAAGCTGTCAGAACAATGGCGTGCTCGTAGCATTAGACAACATTCATCCGAACGCCACCATTGCTCACGCCATCATGCTGCTCAACGGGCGCTGCGCAACCAACCCAAATCTTCTGCAGATGATGAGCTTTGAAATCGAGCGCGCATTCGGCCGCATTCTTGGTCTGGACTATTCCCAGGCCAACCATGACGCAATGCAGAACTACATGCCGGGCGGAACAGACGGCTGGCCCGTGATGCAGCCGCTGAGCGGATCGTGCAACGCATCGGGCGGAGCATTCGCCGGTTTGTGCATCCCCAACCAAAACATCCTTCGCTACGATGACATCGCGGCGCTCAATCGCATTTACCCCATCAGGTCGGCGAATCTCTCGTCCTTCCCAGGCAAAATGCTTACCGCGCCGAACACAATTTCGATTCGTGGCTCCATCACGTTTCGCACTGGCTCAGGCATGCAGGGCGTAAACGTAGTTGCGCGGCCTCTGGACTCCGATGGCAAGCCGATGTACCAATACACGGTGAGCGCTGTCTCCGGCGCTCTGTACGCAGGCAAACGTGGAAATCCAATAACCGGTTTCGCCGATACGAACGGAGTTGAGTATGCGCGCTGGGGCTCAGACGATGCCGATCTGCAAGGCTCATTCGATCTCAGCGGAATTCCCTCGCCCCCGGGGGTAACGACGGCTGACTATCAACTGACGTTTGAACCGATCGACCCGCTTTTTATCCTGGGCAATTCCGTGGGCCCCTACAGTAACGGACAGCCGTCGCTCTCCGGAACTCTCAATCCCATCACCGTTCCGGGTCTGAGCGCCGGGAGCGTGCAAACAATCAACGTTAAGGCACTCGACTCCGCTGTTGGCGGCTACCAGGACGCAATCGGCACTGAATCTGCGCCGCGCCCCATGCCAACGAGCGGAATGTGGGTAGGCCGAATCAGCCAGGTCGGCCAGAGTGATTGGTTCAGCTTTCCTGTTCGCAGCAACCACATGTTCACCATCTTGACCCAGGCAACGGACGAAAGCGGCACGCCAACGGGACAGAAGGCACTGCCGTCAATCGGCGTGTGGGATGGCTACAGCCCGATAGGCGCCACCGCTGTGGCCGCCGCGCCCGGATTGAATGGAAGCGCGATCGGTGAAACATGGCTTCGCGTTTCTGCCGTCGCCGACGACATCGTCCGCATTGGCATCGCAGATCTTCGCGGCGATGGCCGCCCTGACTACTCCTACAACGGCTGGGTGTTGTACGCGAACACGGTGCAGCCAACGCGGCTGCCTGCCTTAGGCGGCCCAATCGTGATTCACGGCATGGGCTTTCGCAGCACCGATACGGTTCTTGTTGGCGGACAACCAGCGCTGGTTACCAGCATCTCGCCGAATGAAATTACGGCTGTTGCGCCGGCGACTGCTGCAGGTGTTTCCGGTTCCGTTGATGTTGAGGTGGACGATCAGCCGATCTTATATGCAGCCGCCATCATCGCCGGCGGCATCAGTTACGACTCCGGCTCCGGCGACGCACTCACGCTGATTACCGCACCAGCCAACACGGTGCCAACCAATACTCCCCTTGCATTTACCGTTGCCGCACTCGGCGCAGACTTGGCGCCGGCTGGCGGCGTCACCGTCACCTACACCGTTACCAGCGGAAATGCGAAACTTGCTTGCGGTCTTTCAGTTTGCTCGATTTTGGCCACCGGCGATGGAATTGCCACAATGAATGTAATGGCAGCAAACTCCGCGCCTTCCGTCGTTACCGCGTCTCTCTTGAATGGCTCCAGCCTGCAGGCGCATTTTGCCGGAGGAACACCCCCGACCCTCTGCTCACTGACGCCGCAGCTCTCGCTTGCCGCCGGGGCCACTTTTACCTGGATCGTGCAGGCGATGGCGCTCAGCAGCGGAATACCTGCCGCCGGCCAGACGATCAACTGGCAATCCGCGGGCTCCGGCATCGCAGTCTCCGGTTCCGCATCGACACAGACAAACTCCAGCGGGATTGCTGCGAAAATACTTACCGTTGCACCACTGCTTGATGGGCAAACAGCCACCATCACCGCCTGTGTAAACGGCACCAATCAATGCGTCACGTATTCAGCATTCGGCGCGCGGCCGGAGTATGCAATGCTGCAGGCCGTCTCCGGCACAGAGCAGCATGTTGCCGGCACTGCAACAGCCCCCGCTCCGATTAGCATGCGGCTGCTGGATATGAACGGCAACGCCATGGCCGGCGGTACAGTAGCGCTGTACCAGGCCTTGTACACATGGGCGCCGCCCTGCAACCCGCATGTCATCTGCCCGCCAGGCATTCTGCTCAGTGCTCAGTCTGCAACGGCAACGTCAACCATAGACGGCCTGATCACATTTACGCCTGCTACATTGCCGGGCGTAGCCACAAACCTCCAGGCCATCGCGGTAACGGGCAACACCGCGGTGCTGCCTATCGCAATCGAGCAATATTGATGTGCGGCGTTGAACTTGATCCGGCTTTAATCGAAGATGACAGTCTTGTTTCCATAGCAGAGAATGCGCCGGTCCAGGTGCCATCTGACTGCACGCGAAAGTACCATGCGCTCCAGGTCGCGCCCGCGGGCCACCAGGTCTTCAACCTGGTCGCGGTGCGAGATGCGCGCCACATCCTGCTCGATGATCGGTCCGTCATCCAGAACTTCTGTCACGTAATGGCTTGTAGCTCCAATGAGCTTGACGCCGCGCGCGTGGGCTGCGTGATAAGGTCTGGCCCCGGTGAACGCAGGTAGAAACGAGTGATGCACGTTGATGATGGCGGCCGGAAACCGCGTAACAAAATCGGCTGACAGAATCTGCATGTAGCGCGCCAGCACAATGAGATCAACGTCGTACTTTGCCAGCAATTCCAGTTGGTACGCCTCTCCTTGCTTACGCGTCGCCGCCGTTACAGGAATGTGCACAAAGAGGATTCCGTAGAACGCAGCCATCAATTCCACGTCGGCATGGTTGGAAACAATAATTGTAATTTCGCAATCGAGTTCGCCGGCGCGCCACCGGTAAAGCAGGTCGGCCACACAATGCAGATATTGCGAACAGAACAGCGCCACGCGCGGCTTGCGTGCCGACGCCGTCAGGGTCCAGCGCATGGCAAGTTCCGCCGCAAGCGGTGCAAAGTCCGTCTTGAATGTCTCAAGGTCGAATTTGCCTGGAGCGCTTTTAATGGCATCGCCGGGCAAATCAAGACTCCACTCCACGCGCATGAAAAAAAGGCCAAGTTCGTGATCCTGGTGCTGGTCCGCATGGAGAATATTTGCGCCATGCTCGTAAAGCAGGCCCGCAACACGCGCAACCAGACCCCTGCGATCGGGGCAGTCGATCAGTAGGACAGCAGAATTTCTCATTGTCTACAGATTATCGCGGGAGGCCTGACGGAAGCCTCACAGTCCGCCCGGATGAATTCAATCCTGCACTTGGTCTGCAAAGAGGAATTTCCACGACGGATCGAGGAACATCCAGCGCTGCGTGCTGAACCAACTGGTCGGCAGCGCGGGAACATGAAGCAATGTGTGGCCGCCGGTGCACATCATTTCCGTGCCGCTCCATGCCAGGAACGTTCTTGAATATTGCCCCACGCGCGCGGGATGGGCCACCCGCTCAAGGCATACCGGGCAACGGCGAAGCTGATCGGTCAAAGCCCAGCTCAAACCGAAAAGGCAGCCGAATACGGAAAGCGCAAGCTGCGTATACATGGCGTGGATTGTATCGAGCCCCGTAAAGCCGTAACCGACGTCGATGGCGCCGAAATAGACGATGGGCAACACAAGGACAATTTTTGCTGCCAGAAAACTCCACCGGTAAACGCGCCGGACCCATGAAATTTCATGAAGACTCACGCTGTACTCTGCGAGCGAAACTGAGGTGATGGCCGGCAATGCCAGCAACGCCAGCATGACCGCAAATAAAAAAACTGTTCGCGATGATGGAAATTCGCGTTGGATGGAAGTACCGAGCAGATCGTCGGGTGAGCGATACGGCGCATATGAGGTGATCTGAATCGATCCCGACTGCATTCTTGATCTTCCTGAGTCAGTAAGGTGCGCCACGACGTAACCCGCTCCAACCGGAATCGCCTTGGAGTCGGATTCAAGCAGCCAAGCGTCCACATTTCCTGGAAGTCCCAATGTTCCTTCGGGCAGCACACCCACAATCCTGGCCACAAGCGAGCCCAGCATCATCTGGCTACCCACGATGTCCGGGTTGGCGCCAAACTCCCTTCTCCACGCGCGTTCACTCAGAACCAGGCTCGGAATATCGGCATCTGAACTCGAAGCGGAATCCTTAAATTGAACGGGAAAACCGAGAAGAGTAAAGAAATTCGAGCTGGCCCGCGCCACTCCCCATCCCGCACGATCGCGCGAGCTGTCGTAGTGCTGCCAGCTGACGTTTTCCTTGGTGATGCGATAGAAGGCGAGGCCATCGAAAAATTCCTGCTTGCGATTTTTCCAGGCCCGGTATTGGCCTGACGAGATCGTAGGCAGTGAATCTTCGTTGTTGACGGACTTGATCAGCACCAGTCCTGATCGCGTGGCCACCTGGGACAAGCTCCGTTTGGCGCGTACGCCGGGAAGAACATGCATCAGCGTATAACTCGCTGCCAGCAATACCGCCAATACCGTAATGCATTGCCAGGCAGCACCAAAGCGCACGCGATGCGCGGAGCGTACTCGCCGATTCAAGCGCCGCAGGCAGAGCGCATCCTGGTACGCGCCCAAACAAAAATTAATCAGCGTGCGCTCCGATGCCCACGAAACGCGGCCGTCGCATTCATGCTCGCGGCGGCCCTGCCAAAGTTCGGCGCGCCATTCGCGCCACCACTCCGTGCGCTCGCCGCCGGGCACCACCAGCCACGCGCCTGCGAGCAATCCCAGGTTGAGCGCGCGAGCCAGCAGGTTGCCGGTGTTTTTCATACCGTGCGTTCCTCGTCGGTCGGTATCAACCGCTCCAGCAGCGGATAGCGTTTGCGCGAAGACTCGAGTGTAGTTCGACCTGCTGCCGTCAGCTTGTAATATTTGCGCGGGGGCCGTTGCTCCGCATCCGCGATCGACTGCTTCTCCCACTGCGATCGAATCAAATCGTCGCGCTCAAGCCGCCGCATGGCCGGATACACCGTCCCACTGGGCAGCCCCGTCATTTCCATAATGCTGAATCCGTACACAAACCCCGCATCAAGCGCCTGCAGGATCATGGCGGCGGTGTGCGAAAGCTTGGTGTCCGGGTTCTTTCCCTGAGCCATGCGCGCATTTTAGCTATGTAGCGATCTACTTGACAAGTGGTTATGTTGAATGCTACATAGGGTTGTATTCGAATTCTCTTACATGGGGAAGCCAATGAAATTGATTTGGATCGCCGCCCTCAGTTTTCCAGTTCTTGTTTTGATTCATGCCCAAAATGCTCAACAACAGCCGTCCGATTCGTCTGTCCAAAAAATCAAGTTCGTGACCGTGGACCGCGACGTGAAGCTCGAAGTGCTGGATTGGGGCGGAACAGGTCGTCCTGTTGTCTTGCTGGCCGGACTTGGAGTAACTGCGCATGCCTTCGACACGTTTGCGCCCAAACTCGCATCGTCGTATCACGTTTATGGAATCACGCGGCGCGGATTTGGCGGCTCATCAATTCCCAAGCCCGATGGCAACAACTATTCGGCCGATCGCCTGGGCGACGATGTTCTCGCGGTGCTGGATTCGCTAAAGATCGAAAAGCCAGTTCTGGCCGGACACTCCATGGCTGGCGAGGAACTGAGTTCAATTGGCAGCCGTCATCCAGAAAAAATCGCCGGCCTGGTTTATCTGGATGCTGCCTATGGCTACGCCTACTTCAATGACAAATCGGCTCACGGCGATCCCACAGCGGATGCGGCCGACGTAAGAAGCGATCTGGATCGCTTATTCTCGCCTGTTTCACTTGATGAACGTGTCAGACTCGCCCACCACTTATTGGAAACCAGCCTCCCGCGTCTGGAAAGAGATATCCAGGAGGGGTTGAAATTGTCCCAGGGCGCCCCAAATACAACACCTCCGGACTCACCAACGATGCAGGCTGGGATAGCATTTCGAAAAGGCGTGCAGATTTATTCGGCGGTTAAGTGCCCGGTTCTTGCGATCTATGCAGTTCCACACAGCATTCCTGAGTCTATGGAGAAGGACCCGGCAAGGCGCGCGCAAATTATTGCTGATGATCTGGTGACTACGTCGGCCCAGATAGACGCCTTCCAAGCCGGCAATCCTTCCGCTCGAGTGGTACGGATTCCAAACGCGAATCACCTCGTCTACCAGTCCAACGAGGCAGACGTAGTCCGCGAGATGAACGCCTTCATCGCCGGCCTTCCATAGATTGTCCTTCGTAATTTGGAGAGAGATACCATGCTCGAACTTCGACGCGTTTCCAAGCACTTTTCAGGGATTGCTGCTGTTGACGATGTCAGCTTTACGGCGCGTCCTGGCGAAGTAACCGGCTACCTCGGGCCCAATGGATCAGGCAAATCCACTACGATGAAGATGATCACCGGCCTGATCGAAATGACACTCGGCGAGATCCGTTTCGAAGGCAAGTCGATCCTTGACGATCCCATCGCATACCGTCGGCGCATGGGATACGTTCCTGAAGAACCATATCTCTACAACCACCTCTCTGGCGTGGAATACCTGACCATGGTTGCCCAGCTGCGCAATCTTCCCTGGCGCACGGCCGGCGAACGCATCGATGGGCTGCTGCGGCTGCTCTCACTTTACGATGACCGGCACGCCTCCATTGCAGGCTACTCGAAAGGCATGCGGCAGAAAGTCTTGATCGCCGCAGCCCTCATGCACGACCCGCAGTTGATTCTGCTCGACGAGCCGTTTTCCGGTCTCGATGTCGGTTCTGGACTGGTGCTGCGCAGCCTTATCCAGGAGCTTGCGCAGCGCGGTAAAGTGGTGCTCTTCAGCTCACATGAACTCGACACGGTGGAGCGGATCTGTTCGCGCGTCGTCATACTTCATCGCGGCAAGCTCGTTGCCGACGACACAATCGTGCGCCTGCGTTCGCTCATGGAGTTGCCCACACTCGAAGGCATTTTCTCTCAGCTCGCGGTCGAGAAGGACACCGAATCGATGGCGCGGCAGATTGCGGATCTCATCCATGCGTAGACTTGCCTTGCTTGTGCTTGCCCGCCTGCCACTGGAAAATCGCGTTTTATGCCGCCAGTTTATGCTGCGGGTCGTCGATCTTGAGGCTCTGTCGATCGAGGCGGATATTCCGCAATTCCTGGGTCAGTTCGCGGGCGTCGCTATCATGCTCAGCATTGTTCACTCCGTGATCGCGTGGGCCTATTTTGCTCCCATGTCCATAAGTGAGCGAATCGGATTCGCATGCCACTTTGAGCAGTACCTCATCGCCACCATGATGCTGGCAGTCGGGATCTTCGCAGTCATCAGCTGGGATGCGGTGTTTCCCGATCGCCGCGACATCATGGTGCTCTCGCCGCTTCCCGTCAAAGCACGTACCATCCTGTTCGCCAAGCTCGGTGCGTCCGGCGCAATCCTCGGGCTGGCGATTCTCACGCTCAACATCCTGTCAGGATTCGTGTGGCCGTTTGCGCTCGGCATGGCCGGCGGCTTCGTGCAGGGCTTCCTTAGAACTTGCGCGGCCTGGTGGTTCACCATGATCGCCGCTAGCCTTTTCATGTATTCGTCCGCGCTTGCCATCCAGGGAATCAGTGCGCTGTTGTTGCCGCGCAGACTGTTCATGCAGGTTTCAGCGGTGATGCAGGTGGCTGGATTCGCCGCCATTTTGTCAGTCTATTTTCTGCAGGGTACGCTCACTTCAATGGCCGCGCTCGTCGCCCCGCAGAATCAGCGGCTGCTGGCAAGCTCGCCGTCGTTCTGGTTTTTTGCGCTCTTCAACCAGGTGCGCGGAGTACTTCCGCCGGAGCTTGCCTGGGTTGCGCAGCGTGCCTGGGTCGCGCTTGCCGTCTCTCTTTCCGGCGGCCTGCTGGCGTTGCTGTTGTGCTACCTGCGCACCATGAAGAAGACCGCTGAAGAACCGGATCTGCTGCCGGCTAAACGCGGTTTCCACTGGGCACCGCGTCTCGGAGGCGGACTGCAGGCCGTTATCACGCTCTTTTCATTGCGAACACTTCTGCGTAGCCGCCATCATCGCGTGATTCTTGCTTTCTACCTCTCTATTGTTTTCGCCATCGCTCTGGCCGCGGCGCACCGGGCTATCGCCGCCGGCCAGCCGCGTCCTTTCTCAGCCGAACTGCCCACCATCACTAACCTCATGATGGTCATCTCTGTGATCGGATTTCGAAAGGTATTCTCGATTCCAGTTTCGCTTACCGCGAATTGGGTTCTGCGGACTACCCAGCTCAATCCTTCGCTAGAATTTGTCGCTGCCACAAGAAACACCTTGTTCCTTTTCGCCGTCGTTCCGGTTTGGATCGTTTCCGCCTGTCTAGGGCTTTCCTTTCGACCTCTGCCTCTGGTTGGAGAGCATCTCCTGGTGCTGATACTGATCGGCATCATCCTCGTTGAGCTCAGCCTGATCCGTTTTCACAAAGTGCCATTCACCTGCTCTCTCCTACCAGGAAGCACCAATCTCCAATTAGTGTTTTGGGCCGGGCTCGCCGGCTTCGTTCTCCTCTCGCTCTTCGTCATCTCGTGTGAAATGCCGGCACTTCGCAACATGCGCCTCTACGTGTGGCTTGTTGCCGCACTATGCGCATTCGCCGCAGGACTCTGGACGTTCAACCGGCACAAAGCAAAATCGGCGATTCTCTACTTTGAAGAACTTCCTGACGAAGTCCTGACTACATTGCACCTTCTCATGCCCCCATCCCCAGCAACCGTTTCGCATCATCAATAGCGCCAGGGCCGCAAGAATTGAACCCAAAAAGGAAACCGCCGGAGCGAAACCCAACTCCGGCAGTGCGCGTGCAACGCAAAATCTTGAATCGTCCTTACGCAGCCGTGTGACCGCGGGCTTCGATGTTCGCATTATGCGGCGCCTGCAATTGCTGCCGCAGCGTGCCGGCCAGCTCGGCCACTAGTCGCAGGCGGTCGGCTACCGGCGTGGGCACACCGATCCCCTTGAGAGCCAGTTCCGATTGCAGTAGCAGTCCGGCGATTGTCGACTTGAGCTCTGTCTCCATGGCGGAGGCGGCGGCACGGCTGGCCAGCGCCTGCTCCCGCTGACGGCGATAGAGCGCCGCCTTAATCTCACGCACTAAGCGCGCGGATCCGGAAAGCGCAAAATTAACTTGCAGCGGTATCGCAAGGCCGGCCTGTGCCCAGATTGCTTCTGCTGCAGCCGGATCGCATTCGGTCAACGTTTCGTCCAATACTACCGCGAAAAATTCACGCCGCTTCAGTATCGCCAAGGCTGACCTGCGATTCTCGGCTACTTCTACTACCATGCCCAGTTGCGTGCTCACCGCTGCTCCACAGTTGCGTGCTCCCTCAATGCCAGTCACCATCAAAACGCTCATCTCAACTCCTTGAATGCGGCCCTCGGCCCATGGCTTGAACTTCATTGGTTTGGCTCTCCGCATAAGTGGCCAGCCTCGGCGAGCGGCCACAAGGCACACCGCGCGTAAGCTATCCCGCTCAAGAAAGCTGGAAATTCTTTACTGAAAAGTGCGGATTAGTCTTCGCTAAGAGGATCGGCGATGCCGTATTCCTTCAGCTTTCGGTAAAGCGTAGTTTTGCCGATGCCGAGCAGCCTGGCAGCCTGCAGCTTGTCGCCCTTGAGGGTGCGAATTGCTGACACAATCGCTTCACGCTCCAGGTCGGCCAGCGTTCTTACACCGGTCGCTTCATGATTCTCGGCGTCGTTCCCGGCTGCAGCCGTGTTGCTGGCACGGTGGGCTTCGAGCCCCTGCCGTTGCAGTTGCGTGGGCAAATCACCCAGGTGCAGGACCGGCCCTGAAGTTAATGCGCAGGCCCGCTCGACCGAGTTCTCAAGTTCTCGTACATTGCCCGGCCAGTCGTAGCGCATCATCGTGCGCAATGCCTCGTCACTCAGCGTGAACTTGGCGCCGCGCTCTTTGCTGATGCGATCGAGAAAGTGCGCCGCCAGCAGCGGAATGTCTTCGCGCCGATCCCGCAACGAGGGCAGCCGCAGATTGACCACGTTGAGGCGGTAGAACAGATCCTTGCGGAAAGTTCCTTTTTCCACCATCGACGCCAGGTCGCGATTGGTCGCAGCCAGAATCCTCGCCTTGATCGGCACCCGGTGCGTGGCGCCGACCGGACGCACTTCTCTCTCCTGCAGTGCGCGCAACAGTTTGGCCTGGAGGTCCAGCGTCAGTTCGCCAATCTCATCGAGGAATACCGTACCGCCCTCGGCGGCAACCAGCAGGCCATCCTTGGAGCGATTGGCCCCGGTGTACGCGCCTTTTACATGGCCGAACAACTCGCTCTCGATGAGCGTCGGCACCAGCGAGCCGCAATCGACCGGTAGAAATGGCTTTTGAGCGTTCGGCCCAAAAGCATGAATGGTCCGCGCCACCAGTTCCTTGCCCGTTCCGCTTTCGCCCAGAATCAGTACCGGGTGCGCACTTAGCGCAACCTTGGAGAGAATCCGATATAGCTTCTCCATCTCGTCCGAGCGGCCAATCATGGAGCCAAGCCCCTGCGACAGGCGCAGCCGTTCGCGTACTTGCCTGGCCGTTTTGTCGGTGGTTTGGTTCTCAGCCGCCCGGTCCAGAACCGTTGAAAGCTCGTCCATGGCAAAAGGCTTGGTCAAATAATCCGAGGCGCCGCAACGCATTGCTTCAACCGCTGCATTCACCGTCCCCGATGCCGTCATGGCAATCACTATGGTGTTCGGATAAAGAAGTTTGACTTCGGAAATAAGTTCCAGCCCGTGATTCGCGCTGTTGGGCAGGTCGACAAGCAAGATATCCGCCCGCCGCCCACGCAACTGGATTCGTGCCTGGCCAAGATCGCCCGTGCTTTCCACCGCGTAACCGAGGCTCGACGCTATCTCCGCGCAAGCTGAACGTACCGCCGAATCAGGATCGACTACGAGCAGATGCAGGCGCACTGCGGGCTCGGTGTTTCGGGGGATAAACTCCATGGGCCTTTTGTTGCTGATGATTGTCTCCAACATTGTATTTGCCTTTCTGGCGAATAAGAGCGATGAGATAAGCGTCAATACATGCCAAAAACCGGCACGCCGTCGTTAGATCTTGGCGCCCAATTTTCTTACCGGCAGTTCGATCTGAATACGCGCGCCGCCTTCCGGGTAGTTGCAGGCGAAAATGCGGCCGCCTGCCGCTTCCACAATCGAGCGGGAGATTGCCAGTCCTAGCCCGCGATGTTGGGCCGCCTTGCTCCCCGCGGCCGCTGCATCTTTGCCACGCGTTGTATAGCCCGAGTCGAAGACGGTCGTTTGCGCCTCCTCCGGTATTCCCGGCCCGTTGTCTTCCACGGTAAGCACCAACGTGTCCATTGCTCCGGCACTGGCTGGAATTTCACGCAGGCCGATCTCAAGGAGTCCGCCAGACGGCATCGCTTCGCCGGCATTCTTTACTAGGTTCACCAACACGCGGGTCAAGTCCTCGCCAGTCATCCATACCGGGCGCGCGCCACCAACCACATCAACGGTAAGGGTGATGGAAGAACCCGCCAGTGCAGCCAGCAGATTGTGATTGGCGAGAAGTTCAACCGCCAGGCTGCCGATGGGCGCGCTTGGTTTTGGATCCCAACGCGTCATCCAGTCATTGCGCATCAACCCCTGTTGCCTGCGATCAACGCCGCCGCGCTTTGTATATGCCTGCCCAGTGGTAAGGACGTCCTGGTCGGTATCGATCGCCACCAGCTTTTCAACCAGCCGGCGACTGGCGGCAGCAACGAGCCGCAGTTCACTGCCGTAATGAGCGAACGGGTATGCCAGCACGCCCGGTTCTTCAAGCAGGTCGCAGTAGAGTCCAAGCGCAGTTACCATGTTGCGCGCATCGTGCGCTACTTCGGCTACGGTCTCTCCGCGACTGCCAATCGTCGCCAACGTCTCTACCACCACTTCCAACCGCTTCCGCTCTACCGTATTCATTGTTGTCGCTTCCAATTGCTGCATCGCTTGTTCCTCTTTCTTAAGCGGGAGGAGAAACCGCTCTCGAAGTTTGGCGCGAACGAACCCGAACGCCTGCTCCGAAGCTTCTTCCCAATCCCGATCTAACTGCTTGTTTGTCCTCTTCTAGTACACGTGGTGTGCCAAACTCGAACAGATCAGGTAAATTACTGATAATGGGATAGATGACTGTCCGTTTCTCGGACATTGGGGCCCCGCGGAGGTTTGCGTATCCGTTCCGAAATGGAACAGCTCCACATGCCAATTCGCATTAAAGCCCATGTTTGCCAGCGGTTACCCCGGCATTCCCGATTCGGCGCGGCATAACGCTCGATTCCCGTTCTGAAATGGACCTCTTTTTCCCACGCCTGGGGAGCGGCGATCGCCGATCGACAATTGCACCAAGGCGGGTCTCGGGCGCCGATCCGATGCCGATTTCGTACAATCGCCCTATGCACGCTCCCAACCAGTTCTTCCGTCCTGGCGGCCGATCCGCCTCGCAACTTCGTCCGCTTACTCTCACTCCCGGCTTTGTTCAAACTGCGGAGGGCTCCGTTCTTGTCACCCTGGGCAACACACGAGTCTTGACCAATGCCACCATCGAGCAGGGTGTTCCAGGCTGGCTGCGCAACTCCGGCCGGGGCTGGGTCACGGCGGAGTACTCCATGCTTCCGCGCTCAACGGTCACGCGCACTCCGCGTGAGAGTGAGCGCGGCAAGATCGGCGGCCGCACGCACGAAATTCAGCGGCTCATTGGTCGCAGCCTGCGTTCTGCGGTGAATTTGCATGTCCTGGGTGAACGCACCGTCATTCTTGACTGCGACGTAATCCAGGCAGACGGCGGTACACGCACCGCGGCCATCACCGGCGCCGCTGTAGCGCTGGGAATCGCACTGAACGCACTGGTCAAAGCTGGAACGCTGAAGCAGTCGCCGCTCAAGCAACTTGTGGCAGCCACATCGGTGGGTATTGTCGAAGGAACAGCCTTGCTTGATCTTTGCTACGAAGAAGATTCTGCCGCAGAGGTAGATATGAACGTAGTGATGACCGAGGACGGCGGCCTGGTAGAAAGCCAGGCGACTGCAGAAAAAGGCTCCTACTCGCGAAGCCAGCTTAACGGGCTGCTGGATCTGGCGGAAGGCGGGATTAATGAAATCTTCGCAGCGCAGCGTGCGGTGCTGGGAGCGTAAGGCGAGCTATCAGCTATCAGCTATCAGCTATCAGCTTTCAGCTATCAGCTATCAGCTTTCAGCTATCAGCTTTCAGCTTTCAGCCAATCGCTATTAGCTCCCGATTCACTGTTCACTGACCACTGTCCCCTGAACCCCGTATACTCGCTGATTCGATCTGGAATCTGTTCGGAGAAGCTCTATGCACACGCCCACGCGTCGCGAGGTGCTTGGCTTGCTGTTGGCGGCGCCTGCCGTTCGATTGACATGCGCAGAAACCGCGGGCGAATGGATTTCGCTGTTTGATGGCAAGTCGCTTAGAGGATGGAAGGCCAGCGAGCATCCCGGTACATTTTCCGCGGCCGACGGACAGATTGTCGTCCGCGGCGGCCGCTCGCACCTGTTCTACTCCGGGCCGGTTGAAAGCGCTGATTTTAAAAACTTCGAGCTCTCGGCGGAAGTAATGACGCGGCCCGGCGCCAACTCCGGCATTTATTTTCATACCGCATTTCAGCCGACGGGCTGGCCTCGCGCTGGATTTGAAGTGCAGATCAACAATTCGTTCAAGGGCGATAACAAAAGGACCGGGTCGCTCTACGGAGTACGCAACGTCTACCAGCAGTTCGTGCGCGACAACGAATGGTTCAACCTGAAAATCCTGGTGCGCGGCAAACGGGTACAGGTTCGCTTGAACACCATGCTGGTTGTCGATTACGTTGAACCCGATCCGCCGTTTCGCGCCGATTCCGCATTCGATCGCACAATCAACCGCGGCACCTTCGCCCTGCAGGGCCACGACTCAGACAGCACCACGTACTTCAAGAACATTCGAGTGCGTCCGCTGCCCGACGGTCTTGCTACAGACGAAGAAGCGCCGAGCGTGGACGAGGTCTATCGCGAGATCATACGGCTGGGCGTTGAAAACTTTCCCGTCGTCGATTATCACGTGCATTTGAAAGGCGGGCTCACACTCGATCAGGCTCTCGCCAATTCGCGCCGGCACGGAATCAACTACGGCATCGCCATCAACTGCGGGCTCAATTTTCCAGTGCATGACGACGCCAGTGTTCGCGAATATCTTGCGACCATGAAAGGCCAGCCTTGCTATGTGGCGCTGCAGGGCGAAGGTCGCGAATGGATGACGCTCACTTCGGCGGAGTCCGTTGCGCGCTTCGATTACTGTTTTACCGACGCCATGACTTTTCGCGATCCGACCGGGTTCCGCCGCCGCCTTTTTGTTGAGGAGGAGATGGGCGACCTCTCGGATCCCGAGGCCTTTATGGATCTCTACGTCAGACGCATCGAAGGCGTGATGAAAGAACCGATCGACATTTATGCCAATGCCACATTTCTTCCATTACCGTTGCGACCCCAATACGACACGTTATGGACCGCTGCGCGCATGAAGCGCGTCATCGATACGGCCATCGAAAATGGCGTTGCCATTGAGATCAACAATCGCTACAAGATCCCAAGCCCAGCATTTATCAAGGCAGCCAAGGCCGCCGGGGCACGGTTTTCTTTCGGCACCAACAACGCTGAAGCCGAACTTGGCCGGCTCGAATACCCGATTCAGATGGTGCGCCAGTGCAGCCTCAGGTGGCAGGACATCTTCGTACCCAAACCCAACGGCGGCAAACCAATCCAGGTTAAAAAGTGGCAAATGACGCATGAATGACAAGCTGTCTAGGTAACTCTGCGAAACGCTGCGGAACTCAGCTCCTGGCGGCGAGCCGATTTTCTAGCTGTGGACTGTTTTCGTAAATTCCGGCTATAGTGTTTCATTGCCGGATCGGGTTTCACTCTCTTATTCACGGTAATGGGCCCTGATGCAGCTCGGGGATTTCCTCCAGGAGAATCCGATGAAAATTACCGACACAATTGGATCGGTGTTGAAGTTCAAGAATCAATCGCGTATTTTGTCCATCACGCCTGAGCAGTCCGTCTTCGAAGCGATCGAACTCATGGCTGAACACGACATCGGCGCACTGCTGGTTCTTTCCGGCCAAAGATTGGTGGGGATTCTTTCGGAGCGCGACTATGCTCGGAAAGGCGTGCTGCTCGGTCACCACTCCAGGGAGACCAGTGTCAGCGAGATAATGACGAGCCCCGTAGTCTCCGTCAGCCCGAAGTACACTGTGGATGAGTGCATGGCGCTGATGACGCAGCAGCACTTCCGGCATCTGCCCGTGTTGCAGGGCGAAACGGTGGTTGGCATCGTATCCATTGGCGATTTGGTGAAGTGGGTGATCTCCGACCAGGCACATACCATCCAGGCGCTGGAGGGTTACATTACCGGAGCCTATCCGGCGTAACCGACCCATCCATTTTGGCAAAACATGAATCCAACCACATGAGAATCTCCATTGGCATGTGTGCGTATAACCGTACCCGGAGGGGCGAAAACTTGGTACAACCGATGCGCGTAGCTTTTGCCTTGATTTCGGCGGCGCTGTTCGCGCTGCCAATTCCAATTTCTATGGCGCAGACTCCGTCCGGCGCTGCGATGCCCGCTCCGGGAACGGCTCAGCCTGCCGCACCGATGGTTTCCGTTTCCGCGCAACTGCAGCCGGCGCTCAGCTCGGTCCATCACAGCGTCGACACCATTCATGTGGATAAATGGAAGCGCGGCAACATTCGCGATGAAGCGGCCCAGAACGTGAGCCAAATACAGCGCGACATCGACGTAACCCTGCCACCCATGCTGCGCGATGCCGATACGGCGCCCGGGAGCCTGAGCAAGCTGCTGCCGATTTCGCGCAACATCAGCGCACTCTACGACGTGCTGCTGCGGGTGGTGGAAGCTTCGCGCGTGATAGGGCCCGACGACCAGGTTGCAACGTTGCAGCAGGCGCTGGTGACACTGGGGAACGCCCGGCTGGCGTTCAGCGACCGGATGCAGACCTCGGCCACCGCAATGGAAAAGCAGGTAAGCGATCTGCGCACAACGGTACAGACGCAAGCGGCGAAAATCGCCGCGACGCCTGCTCCCGTGGCTCTGCCTTGTACGCCTCCCCCGCCGCGCACGATACCGAAGAAAGTCGTGCATAAGCCAGCCGCCGCAGGTGCCGCGACAACAAATACAAAGCCATCGCCGTCGACCGTGAAGCCGTCAACGCCGTCAACGCCGACAACGAGCACGCAGCCGAAACCGAGTACGCAGCAGACGCACTAAGGCCCGCGCTGGGACGGATCGCGATTACGATTCTCTTTCTGAGGTTGGTGGTGGAACCGAGAGTGGCGGGGGAGAATTCTGCTATCCCACCCTTCTCGTGATGAAGCAACGAGAAGGATGGGGCATCCTCAGAGTATTGCTGATTGAAGGGTGGGCCAACCGCAAAGCACATAACTAGTGCAGCACCAGCGAAAGCAGCAACGCGATCAGCAGGCCGCTGGTGGAGAGCACTGTTTCCACTACCGACCATGTGGAGAGAGTTCCCTTTACATCGAGTTTGAAGAGCGAGCCGACCAGCCAGAAACCCGAATCGTTGACGTGCGAGAGCATGAGCGATCCGGCACCGGTTGCGATGACGAGCAGCTCGGGCCGTACACCCATTTGACCGGCAACGGGCGCGAGCACTCCTGAAGCCACCGCCATGGCAACGGTTGCAGAACCCATGCACACGCGCACCAGAGCGGCCAGCGCCCAGGCCAGCAGCAGCGGCGGCATATGCGCACCGAGGGCGAGGCCGACGGTTGATTGCGCCGCGCCGGAATCGCGCAGCACGCCGCTCAGCCCACCTGCAGCAGCCAGAATGACAAGCACTCCGGCGATGGGGACGAAGGAGTCTGCTGTCAGCCTGCGCAACATCTCAGGCCCGTGATGCGCTTCTCTGGGAATCCTGCTGCCCAGCGTAGCCAGAGCAACCAACACGGCGACGAGCATGGCCACGTCAGGGTAGCCGAGCACGTGCAGAATCTGGTTGGGCACGGACCCGATCGCCGTCATGGAATCGGCCCAGCTGCCGCCAAAGATGAGTGCGATGGGAAGCAAGATGGCGACCAGCGCGCGTGCCGGGCCAGCGGGCCTTGATGCGTGCGGCGCATTCCCCGACGAACCTAACGCAGCCGTCGATGGCATCTCTGCGACTGCTTCTCCGAACTGCTGACGCCGCCGCCAGCGCCGCTCCTGCACATACCAGACGCCGGGCCCGGCAATGGCCGCTGCGGGAATACCGGCGAGCATGCCCCACAAAATTACGCGGCCCAGGTCGGCGTGGAACACGGTGGCCGCCAGCAGCGCCGATGGATGCGGCGGAATCAACCCATGGGTAATGGAGAGCCCGGCAAGAACCGGCAACGCCACCAGAATCGGCGGACGTTTGGCGCGCTCTGCCGCTTCGACAATGATGGGCATCAGCAGCACCAGGCCTACTTCAAAGAAGACCGGCATGCCGACCAGCAGGCTCAACCCAAGCAGCGCCCACGGAAGACCTTTGGCGCCGCAGCCTTCAACCAGAGTTTTGCCGAGAGAGGCCGCGCCGCCCGATGAAGCCAGCAACTGGCCCAGCACCGCTCCCATGCCAAGAATGATGGCGATGTGGCCCATCATGTTTCCCACGCCGGCGGTGAACGAGAGGGGCACCTGCCGGAGCGGCATGCCCGCAGCAACGCCAAGCGCGAACGCCGCTACGGAAAGCCCCAGCGCGGCATGCAGCTTAAATTTGCCTACGAGCAGTAAAAGCAGCAGTACCGTACCCGCGACGCAGGCCAGGAGGTACCAGTCATGAGCAGAAACGGGCGCGGGATGCACGGGCAGATTATTCCATATCGTTGCAACTACGCGCATTACTTGGATTAAGCACAGAGACTTCTATTGCCGCGCGATGTTCGAAGGGCCGCAAGAGCCTTGTAAATCGGCCTTTTTCTTTGCCTACTTGTGCGCGCCGCCACACTTTTTCCTTGCGCGTCAGTGCTACCATAAGGATGATTGCAGCTCCTGCAGCCCGGCAGTAGTACTCCGCTTTCATTGGGGCATGCGCACAGGCAAACTGGGAGCCAGCACACAAAGGAGAATTTCCTATGCCTCTAGTTTCCATGCGGCAGCTTCTCGACGAGGCCGCCAAGGGCGGTTACGGCGTCGGCGCATTCAACGTAAACGATATGGAACAGATTCAGGCCATTATGATGGCGGCCAAAGAGACGAAGTCTCCCGTCATTGTGCAGGCCAGCCGCGGCGCGCGCCAGTTTGCCGAGGATCTATACCTCTTCAAGCTGATTCAGGCGGCAGCCGAGTTGAATCCTGATATTCCGATTGCCATGCACCAGGATCATGGCAACAGCTTTGAGACCTGCAAGAGCGCCATCGAACTGGGCTACACCTCGGTGATGATGGACGGGTCGCTCAAGGAAGACGGCAAGACTCCGTCGACCTTTGATGAGAATGTTGAAGTGACGCGGCGCGTGGTGGACTATGCGCACGAACGCGGCGTGACGGTGGAAGGCGAAATCGGCGTGCTGGGCGGCGTTGAAGACGGCCACGGCGCGGGCGGCAGCGGTCTTGACCACATTACCGATCCCGACCAGGCGGTTGAGTTTGCAGAGCGCACCGGCGTTGACGCTCTGGCCATCGCCATCGGCACCAGCCACGGCGCATACAAGTTCACCAAGAAGCCGGATGGTTCCGTGCTGAAGATGGATGTGCTGATCGCCATCCACAAGCGCCTGCCGAACACGCATCTCGTAATGCACGGCAGCTCATCGGTTCCCAAGGACCTGCAGGACATCGTGAATCAGTACGGCGGCAAGCTGAAGGAGACGTGGGGCGTGCCGGTGGAAGAGATTCAGCTCGGCATCCGCAACGGCGTGCGCAAGATCAACGTCGACACGGACAATCGCCTTGCCATTACCGGAGCGATCCGCAAAGTTCTGTGGGAGAGCCCGGAGAAGTTCGATCCGCGCGACTACATGAAGCCAGCTCGCGAAGCCATGAAGAAGGTGGTGGCGCAGCGCATGGTCCAGTTCGGCCAGGCCGGTCACGCAGGCGACTACAAGCCAGTGTCGATCGAGCAGATCGCCAAGGGATACAAGGATGGTTCATTAACGACTCGTCCGCTGGTTGCTGCGAAGTAGTTTTTTAAAAAAGGGCCGCCCCGCTTTTGCGGGGCGGCCTTTTTTTTGCTGGTGGCTATTGTTAGCGTGAGCGTTCAGCTATTTCGTAATGAGTTTGCGGGCTTGCTATCCCACCCTTCTCGCGATGAAGCTACGAGAAGGATGGGGCACCCGGCTGTTAGTGGTGAGTGGTGAGTTTGCCCAGCCGGATCCAAATCCAGCCGGCGGTTCGTTCGGGTATATAATTTTTCGCAAAATCACTTCAGTTGAAAACTGTAATGCGTGCGAACGCATTGCACAGAGTCGCAGCGGTTAATCGAAAGGGGAATTACCATGCGCACTGGGTTGGCAATGTTGGTTGCGGTGAGTCTTGCTCCTGTTGCTATTGGGCAAATTGGAAATATACCGGGCACTGGTTACACCGGCGTACCTTACTCCGCCGTCGAGACGGAGGTTACGAGTTCGAGGACCATGACGGCTTTAATCGCGCGCGACGCGCTGGGCCGCACGCGTCAGGAATACATCACGCGCCAGCAGGATGGCTCGGATCTTCATGCTGTTCGAATCATGGATCCTACAACCGGCCTCGTTCTGATGTGGCAGGCTGGGAGCGATGTTCAAAACCATGTGGTTTCTGTGCAACGGCTTCCTATGCAGCAGCGGCACACCGGGCCCGTACCTGATGCGCCTGACCCATCGCCCGGGACCAAGCCTTGCGGCGTCGGCTGCAGCGTAGAGAATTTTCCTGCTCAGGTGATTAACGGATACCTTTGCCGGGGCTTTCGCGTTAAGCGGGTGGTCCGCGACCCGGCCAACAAGAGTATGTCGATTGCAACAACGGAGAATTGGAGTTCGCCGGAATTGGGAGTGATCCTGCGGCATATCGAAGTTGATGTAATTGCGGGTCGAATCACATCGGAGATCAACAATGTTACGCGCGGCGAACCCGATCCCACGCTGTTCCAGACGCCGCAAGGCTACACGGTGGATATGAATTCAGCGCTCGCACAGGGCGGGCGCTGACCACGCACCACCTCACGAGATTGTCGGAGCGGGAGCAGAAGCGGGAGCAGGCGTGGCGGGCAGGTGGTGGCCGTTGGCGATTTCCTGGTCCTTGTACTGGAGTTGGTAAAGCTTCCAGTAGAGGCCGCGCTGGGCGAGTAGTTCCTGGTGCGTGCCCATCTCTCTTAACTGGCCTTTGTGCATTACCAGAATGGTCTCGGCGCGCTGCACTGTAGAGAGGCGGTGCGCGATGAGTACGCTGGTGCGGCCTTCAACCATGCGCTCCAGCGCTCCGCGGATACGCAGTTCTGTATCGGTATCGACGCTTGATGTAGCTTCGTCGAGAATGAGGATGCGCGGATTAAACGCCAGCGCGCGCGCAAAATTGATGAGCTGCTTCTGCCCTGTTGAAAGCGAGTTGCCGCGTTCGCGCACGGCCTCGTTGAATCCGGTGGGCAGGCTCTCAATGAAGTCGAGCACGTTGACATCGCGCGCCGCGTGGCGCAGATCGTCATCGCTGATTTCGGCATTGCCGAAGCGAATGTTGTCGGCGACGGTTCCGGCAAACAAGAACGGGTCCTGGAGGACGACGGCAAAATGTTTGCGCAGCGCGTTCAGGTCCTGCTGGCGCAGGTCTACGCCGTCCAGCAGAATCTCTCCCGCTTGAATGTCGTAGAAGCGCATCATCAGGCTGGTAAGCGTGGTCTTGCCCGATCCGGTATGGCCCACGATGGCCACCGTTTGTCCCGGCTCGACGACGAAGCTCACGTCCTTCAGAATCCACTCAACGTCAGTAAGGTTTGCAAGGCGCGTTGCGGGCGAGTCGGAGGTGGCGGCCGCTTCGACCTGTGCTTTCTGTTCGTCGGTAAGTTTCTGATAGGTAAACCAGACGTGGCGGAACTCGATGCGGTTGCTGCCATCGCCCGCGATGGGATGCGCGGGGCTAACAATCTCAGGTTTGGTATCTAGCAGCTTGAAGATGCGTTCACATGCGGCCATGGCGGCTTGCAGGATGTTGTATTTGTCGCTCAGGTCCTGGATGGGCCGCCAGAAACGCTGCGAGTATTGGATGAACATGGCGAGCATGCCGATGGTTACGGCGCCATGGCTGAGCACGCTGAATCCGCCAAACCAGACAACCAGCGCGATAGCGACAGAGGAGAGCAGTTCGACCGTGGGGTAGTAGAGCGCGTAGGCAAAGATGGTGTCTTTGAACGCGATCATGTGCAGGCGATTGACTGCCTCAAAGTCCTGATAGGCGCGCTCTTCGCGGTTGAAGAGTTGCACCACGCTCATGCCGGAGATGTGTTCCTGGGTAAAGCTGTTGATACGCGCGATGGCGGCACGCACGCGGCGATAGCTCTCGCGCACGGAGTCGCGGAACAGGCGCGTGACGATGAGGATGAGCGGCAGCACGGCAAACGCGATCAGGGCCAGCCACCAGTTGATGGAGAGCATGACGGCAGCCATGATAACGAGCATGAAGAAGTCGTTGACGATGGCCAATACGCCGTCAGTGAACATGTCGTTGACTGCGTCCACGTCAGACGTAAGGCGGGTGACCAGCCGGCCAACAGCATTCACATCAAAGAAGCCAATGTGCATGCGCTGCATGTGGCGGAAGATTTCGCGGCGAAGATCGAACATGATCTTCTGGCCCATCCACTGCATGAGGTAGGTCTGCACAAAGGCGAAAACATAGGCGGCCACGAGCGCAGCCAGGTACATGCCGGCGAGCATGGTGACGCCGGCAACTTTATCGGTGGGCAGGATGCGGGCGATGGGGCTGTTGTGGGCCAGCCAATGTGCGAGTGCGCTGTTGGTGTCTTTCGCCGCGGCCAGGGGGGCAAGATAGCGATCAATCGCCATCATCACCATGATGGGCCCGACCACATCGCAAACCGATTTGAAGCTTACGGAGACTGAAGCGATGGTGGCCTGCACCCAATGCGGGCGCACATAGCGCGCCAAGCGGCGGGCCAGTCGCGAATCATACACTTTGCCTACCGGATCTTCATCTGGTTTGCGGGCAGGCTTTTGTGCCTCAGGTTCGCGGGGATCTTTTTTCTTTTCGTCCGCCATCGGTCGGGTCGGTTACGCTTCCTCTACCATTGTACGGGCCGGAACATACTTGTCACGCGGAGCCCTATGGAGCTTCCCTGGATTGGATGAAATGGCCGGCATGAAGGCGCAAAAGCTTGAGCTAATACGCCGAGACGCTATTGGCGGGATCCGCGACGGGCGCATTGCCGTTGGTCTTGAGCAGGTTGGCGAAATCGCTTTCGGCAAAGTCCAGGCGAACCACCATGGTGGTGGCGGCGAACTCCTCCACCGGCAACTGGTGTAGGCGCAGGTATGGCTTGTGATCGGTCCACTCCATGGGTGCTATGTCGAGACGCCAATCGACGGGGCGGCCGTCGTTGAGCAGGACGGCGCGCTGCGGGCGTGTTGCCAGCGGGCGCAGGCGGAGTTCTTCCCCCTCAAGCGGCTGCGACAGGATCACATAAAGGCTGTTCCCTTTGCGCGTGAGCAGTACGTTTCGGTTTCCGGTGAGCGATGAGCACGGAACTGTATCGTCGAACGCCTCGCGCACATGCTTGTACCAGTCGCCAACGCGACGCACGATTGCGGCGGGCTTGTCAGGAATTCTGCCGTCGGCGTCCGGGCCAACGTTGAGCAGGTAGTTGGCGTCGCGGCCGCGGTACTTGGCAATGCTGGCAGTGAGGTGGCGGTGGCTGTAGTAGTCCTCTTCCTTGCGGAAGCCCCAGCTCTCCATGCCGACGCTCTGGTTGGCTTCAACGCGCTGCTTGAAACTGAGCGGATTGTCCCAGGTGCGATCGTAATCGCGCTCGGGCGTGCCGAAGTCACCTTGGTCAAAGCCGCGATTGTTGATGACGGCGCTTGGCTGCAATTGGCGAATCATGTTGTTGATGGAGGGATCGACAAGTTTGGTGACGTTCATATCCCACCAGAAGCAGCTGATCTTGCCGTAATTGGTGCAGAGTTCGCGCACCTGGCCTTTGAGAAATTCGACGTACTTTGCCAGATCGGGAGTATCGCCGGGCTGCGGCTGCAGTTCATGCGAGCGGCCCTGGTTGGGGTACAGCGGACTGTGCCAATCGACGACGGAATAGTAAAGGCCGAGAGGAAAATTGCGTTTGTGGCAAGCGTCGGCAAGCTGGCGCAAAGCGTCTTTGCCGTAGGGCGTATTCATCACGTTGAAGTCAGTGAGCTTTGTATCCCACTGGCAAAAACCTTCGTGATGTTTGGTGGTGAAGCAGATGTACTCCATGCCTGCCGACTGGGCAAAGTCGAGCCACGCTTCAGGATCGTAGTGTTTTGGATTCCACTGGTGAAAATACCTGGCTTCAAATTCCTTGCGCGCCATGCCTCCGCGCCATTCAAGCTGCTCGTGCCAGCCCTCAATGGCGTACAGGCCCCAGTGGACAAACATGCCGAAGCGCTTCTGAAACCACCAGTCGCGCGCATCGCCAAAACGCGGCACCAGCGCGCTGCCAGCGGCGGCGGGGCCGGCGGAGGTTGCGTCTGAAGTTTGCCCGGCTGCGCTTTCACTGCTGAAGATCAGACTTGAAACGGCCGGTACGGCAGCGGCAGCAGCGCCAAGGAATTTTCTACGATTCATAAGAGCCCTTTCGCAGAGCAAACAAGCTCGCCGGTGCAAACAAGCTCGCTGATGCGAGGATGCCTGCGCCGACGCAAGGATACTCGCGACAGCGAAGCAGATCGCACGCGCAGATTACGGTTGCGGTTTGGAGTCGGGAGCTGGTTTAATCGCCGGCCTTGGTTTTTTGGGCGCGGGACTCGATACGCCCATACTCATCAATACGTAACCCAACCCCTTGCGCACCACATCCAGGACACTCACGATCGCTTCCCCCTGTGTTGCCGCACCTGCGATTTTACTTTGCCTTGGCTGCAACCGGAGCAGCAGTGGCAGCAGGCTGGCTACCATTCACGATATCGAGTGCAGCCGGTGGCAAGGGCTTGTCGGCATTGGCCAGCAGCACGGTTACCTGCCACATCTGCGTTTGGCTGAGCACTTTGTTATACGAAGGCATACCGGTGAGGCGAATGCCGTTGTCGACCTTCCAATAAGTCTCGCCCGGAGGATCGTCGCTTACGCCTACTAGGCCGTTGCGATGCTTCTCCCAGAGCTGCGGAGCGCCGGGGAACATGTACTTTCCAAAGCTGGATGGCTTGCCATGATACCCGTGGCAGGCCGCACATTGCTCGTGATAGATCTGTGCACCAGCGACCAGGTTGGTCTCGTCCGCGGGGATTGGAGCGGTCTTGATCATTTCGCTGTCGATGCGCGCGTTCAGCGGAACGTGGGTAATGGCACGCTCAAACGGCAATGGCGGATCTGCGACCGCGACCGGCGGATGGCCTAATTTGAACCAACCGTATGCAACCACAGGAATCAGTGCGATTCCCAGAATCAGCCCGAGAAGAAAACGTCCCATTATTTCGACCTCAATTGTTCCTAATAAATCCTACGTTATCGACGGGTAGCAGAGCGTACGAGTTGCGCAATTCCCGTGGTCATGACAGAAAATTCATGCATTCGCTTCTGGAACGGGGCTGGCCGCGTCCAAAGGACAGTTGCAGTCAACAGATTTCAGGTTTCAGCTTTGTTGTGGTGAGTTTGCAAGCTTGCTATCCCATCTTTCCCGCGATAGTGCTGCGGTAAAGATGGGGCACCCGGCCTTTGCGGCGAGTTTAAATTGCCGGCTTTCAGCCCGTACGCTTCGCGTATTGGCTGAAAGCTGAAGGCTGAAAGCTGATAGCTCTGGCTCGACCCTCGTTCAGGGCGGCCCAAGATGTTTTAATACCATATGGGGGAAGCACTGCATCCTGCGGGGTGTGCTTCCGCATTCCCGTGGAGGAAACCCGATACCGATGCGTTCTTTTCGTCGTCTTGCACTCATGCTGGCGCTTGGATTGCCAGCCTTGCCAGTCATTCAGGCACAAAGCTCCAGCAGTACTCCTCCAGCGCCGGCCCAGGACCAGGATCAGGCCGGGCCGCAACAGGCACCACGCCTGAACAATCAGGAGCAGAGCGTCCAGGCCCGCATTCGCGCGCGCCGCGAGCAGCGCCGCGCCGCCGCCATTCATGACGCTTATTCGCAGCTTTACGAGGCGTACGTGGGCGGAGGCTACCTCAGGTTCCAGCCCGGGCAGTACAAGCAACGGCTTACGTTTTATGCCTGGGATATTGGCCTGACCCGGTACTTTAACGAGCGCCTGGGTGTGACCGCGGCAGGCCGTGGCTATTACGGCACCGCTTACGTTGGCCTGAACCCCTACGGCCTGACTCGCCCGGCGATCAGCGAATACAACGCCATGATTGGACCAACCTACCGGTTTTATCTCCAGCCCAGATATTCCGTTTCAGGGCGTGTATTGGGCGGCTACGCGCGCAGTAATTTTTCAGCTGACACGAACGGCATCGGCGGCAAAACGCTTGGACTGTGGCCGGATGGCGGCACGTTCGCGGTGAGCGGTGCGGTGATTGGCGAAGTCAATGTTACCCCTGGGTTCGCAATGCGCCTTGCTCCCGAATACTTCATCACGGGCTTTGGCTCAACCATGCAGTACAGCCGCGGATTTACCGCTGGTATGGTTTACCGCTTCGGCAAGCGGTAAGGCAGTTGACGAGTTTACAGGTTGACAAGTTGACGAGTTCGAATGTCAGCAACTCAGCTGTCTGATTACGATTTCAGTTATTGAATTCAAGAGAACCTCTGCTGCAGCGACAAGGTCTTTCGCATGCGGTGGAGGTTTTTTGCTTTTGGCTGGACGGCTTGCTGGCCGAGGTTAGCGGCCCCCGGATTGGGATTGGGAAGGAACAGCAAAGAGAGAGTGAAGCTATTTACTCTCTCTTTTCTTACTGTTGGTGCGTTTGCACATGTATACTCGCGCGATCAGGACATCACAACCTGACCCCAGGCTCCGCTGTTTTCGAAGACGCCGATGCCGGGCCCCCTTCCTGCTAACGGTCTTCACCGCAATAACGTTCGGCTGAGATACCGGACCTTCAAATGCCGGGATGCAACGTCCCGGCTTGCACTCAGGAGGTATTCAATGGAATTGAATCTGAAAAGAATCGTTTGCCAATGCGTCTTTGCATTGACGGTTGCCGCGGCTCTCGCAACGTCCGCCTTTGCCCAGCAAGGCAGAATCCAGAGCGTCACGTTTTATACCATCAAGCCTGACCGCGTCGGGGACTTTCAGGCCGCGGTCAAGGAATACAACGCCGCATATGCCAAGGCCGGGTCCACTCACTACGGTTCCGTGTGGCTTTCGCTGACCGGTCCTCGTACTTATGTGGTCGCCAGTTACTACGAAAAGTGGGCCGATCTCGATGCCGGGCCCGACCCGAAATTGAAGGACGCGGCAGCGGACGTTGCGCGAATCAATGCGCGGATCATGGCTTGCGTCGATAGCTATCGCCGCATCATTGCGGAGATTCAGCCGGACCTCAGCATAGAGCAGTCTACCGAAATGCCCAAGATGATTCGAGTGCTGACTACGGAGGTTCGCCCTGAAAAATACAGGGAGTATCTGGCCCTGGTTAAGAGCGACATCCTGCCCGCCGCTCAGAAGGGTGGTTTGAAGCTTTACGAGTTCTCAGAGACCATTTACGGCGCACCCAACACCGAGGTTACGTCCATTGTCGGAATGGATAACTGGGCGGCTCTCGATGGAGGATACGGCGTAGAAAAAGCGCTGGGCAAGGAAGGCTATGAGGCTCTGCGCGCCAAGATCAGACCCCTCATCGTGCATTCCGAATACGACGAGTATCGCTTCCAGCCGGAACTGAGCTATCTGGCCCCTGCCGCAAAATAAACACCTGGGAGGCGAGCAGAAAAACTCGCCTCCCATCCCTACCCGCATACGGTATTCACTCAGAAGACGTGCAACTAGGCAAGCGGCGGCCTCGTGGTCTATAACGTTGGTGGTATTTAATTCGGGTGTCGAAGCTAATCAACCGGTAACGATCGGAGATTTTCGTAATGAAAGCCGCATTTTCCCGCCGCAGTTTTATTCAATCCAGCGCAACCGTGGCAGTTGCCTGTGCTGCAACGTCCGCTGCCCCCGCATTAGGCGAGGCGCTTAAAGAAAGCGGCAAGCCCTGCCCCATCAAACTGGGACTCTGCAGCTACACCTTCCGCAATTTTTCGCGGGCGCAGCTGATCGGTTTTATGAAGCAGCTGAACATCTCCGATCTGAATGCGAAGGACGTGAAGGACCACCTGCCAAAGGACACCACAGAAGAAGACCAGGGGTTGGCCGACTATAAGGCCGCAGGCATCAAGCTGCACGCGGCCGGAGCCATCTACTTCCCTTCGCCCGATGAGAAGGACATTCGCGGCAAGTTTGAATACGCAAAGCGCGCAGGAATTGGCGTGATCGTCGCCGGCGATCCAACGCCGGAATCACTCAAGTGGATCGAGCGTTTCGTAAAGGAGTACGACATCAAGATTGCCATTCACAATCACGGGCCGGAGGACAAGTTTTTTCCGTCGCCGTTCGACGTGCTGAAGGCGATCAAGGACATGGACCCGCGCATAGGGGCCTGCATTGACGTAGGCCACGCCGTGCGAGCCAACGCGAATGTGGTCGAGGCCATCCACGCAACCGGTTCGCGGCTGTACGACATGCACGTGAAGGACCTGACCAACTACGTTAGCCGGGAAAACCAGGTTGCCGTCGGCCAGGGCGTGATTCCCTTCCGCGAGATCTTTCAGGCGCTGGCGGAGATCAAGTACCCGGGCTACGTGGACCTGGAGTACGAGATCAACGCCGACAATCCGATGCCGGGCGTGATTGAGAGCTTTGCCTACATGCGTGGCGTGCTGACCGGGCTGGGGTATCTGAATAAGAGCTAGCTTTCAGCTATTAGCCTTCAGCTCTCTTGCGGTGAGTTTGCGGGCTTGCTATTCCACCTTTCCCGCGATGAAGCTGCGGTAAAGATGGGGCATCCGGCTTTTGATGTGAGGTGGGAGTTTCTCTAATAGCCGCTCTCAACACGGGCTTTGATTTCTGAATACGCAGCGTGAATGAGCGCGCTTAGTGCTGCGGTGTTTGTGGCCGTTCCCGGTTTCAGTTTCACATGGCGCATAAATTTGCCAGCACCTTGCAAGATGCGTGCAGGGTCAGGTAAAGCCGCGCCCTGAAAGAACCCCACGTTCACATGCGAAGTGAATACATTCACGTAGCAGAACGCTGCATCTCCTAAACAGGCGACTGGGCAGCCATCGTGCACAAGCTCGCGAACTTCGTCGCCGCAACTGCGCATTATCTCGAACCACTGCTGCGCGATTGCGCCTAATTCACCAGCATGGTCTTTCATCCACGCATCGATGGCGGGATCGCGCACAACAGCGCCGTTAAATCGCAGCAGTTCCGTTCTCTCCATGGTTTCCTTCGACACCGGCTTTCTGATGTTTACTGCAGAATCGGAATGCCGGCGATGCGGCTCTTCCACTCTGCGGGGCCGGTTTCGTGCACGCTGGTTCCCTTGGAATCAACGGCAACCGTTACGGGCATGTCGCGCACTTCAAATTCGTAGATGGCTTCCATGCCGAGATCTTCAAAGGCCATCAGCTTTGATCCGTAGATTGCCTTCGATACCAGGTACGCCGCTCCGCCGACGGCCATCAGGTACACGGCGCCGAATTCGCGAATGGCGTCAATGGCAACGGGACCGCGCTCCGCTTTGCCAACCATGCCGAGCAAACCCGTCTCCGCCAGCATTTGCCGCGTGAATTTATCCATGCGCGTTGCCGTTGTCGGTCCGGCGGGGCCGACGACTTCTTCACGCACCGGATCAACGGGGCCAACGTAGTAAATGAAGCGACCATGGAAATCGACCGGTAACTTTTCTCCGCGGCTGAGCATCTCGGTCATGCGTTTGTGCGCGGCGTCGCGGCCGGTGAGCAGTTTGCCGTTAAGCAGCAGAACTTCGCCGGGCTTCCACGTGGCTGCTTCCTCTTTGGTGACGGTGTCGAGGTTGACGCGGCGAGCGCCAGACACATCGTAAGTGAGCTTAGGCCATGCGTCGAGATTTGGCGGATCGAGAAACACCGGACCTGAGCCATCGAGCACGATGTGCGCATGGCGCGTGGCCGCGCAGTTGGGAATCATGGCAACCGGCAGATTGGCCGCGTGGGTGGGATAGTCGAGCACTTTGACATCGAGCACGGTGGTCAGGCCGCCCAGGCCTTGCGCTCCAATACCGAGCCGGTTCACTTTGTCGTAGAGTTCCACGCGCAGCTTCTCTGCTGTCGTTACTGGGCCGCGCGCTATCAGATCCTGAATGTCGATGGGGTCCATGAGCGATTGCTTGGCCAGCAGCATTGCTTTTTCTGATGTTCCGCCTATGCCGATGCCGAGCATGCCGGGAGGGCACCAGCCCGCGCCCATGGTGGGCACTGTTTTGAGCACCCACTCGACCACGGAGTCGGAAGGGTTGAGCATGATGAACTTGCTTTTTGCTTCAGATCCGCCGCCCTTGGCCGCGACGGTGATGTCAACTTTGTCGCCTTTGACAAGTTCAACAGTGATGCAGGCGGGCGTATTGTCTTTGGTGTTTTTGCGTGCGCCCGCCGGGTCGGCAAGGATGGAGGCGCGTAGTTTGTTATCGGGATCGAGATAGGCGCGGCGCACGCCTTCGTCCACCATCTGCTGCAGATCTTTGGTTTCTTCGCCGGGAGCAGCCTGGAAATGCACGTCGAGACCGACTTTCAAAAACGCGGTCACGATACCTGTGTCCTGGCAGATGGGCCGATGGCCCTCAGCACACATACGGCTGTTGATGAGGATCTGCGCCATGGCGTCTTTGGCAGCCGGGGACTGTTCTTTTTCATACGCCTTGGCCAGGCTGGTGATGTAGTCCACGGGGTGGTAGTAGCTGATGTACTGCAGTGCTCCTGCAACGCTGGCGATCAGGTCTTGCTGCCGAATTATGGTCATTGAAACTCTCCAGGACTATGCGACTTATCTAGGTTAACAGCGGCGTATTCGCGCTGGCGATCCCAAATGCCCTAAGCTAGAAACATGAACGACTTCGCGTCAAACGTCGTCACTTCCCCACCTGACCAGTTTGATCTGCTGGTGGTTGGAGCTGGTCCCACTGGCCTGGCCTGCGCCATTGAAGCGCAGAAGATCGGCCTGCGCGTGGTTCTGGTGGATAAGGGCTGCCTCTGCAATTCCCTCTTTCATTATCCGGCGCATATGACTTTTTTCACCACGTCGGAGCGCCTGGAGATCGGCGGAATTCCGTTTCCCAGTCCCAACGCCAAGCCTACGCGCGATGAAGCGCTGCAGTACTATCGCCTGGTCGCTGTCTACTACAAACTGGACGTGCGCCAGTACCAGCACGTCAAAAAAATTACTGGCGCAGACGGGGCATTTACCGTGCACACCGAAGACCGCTTTGGGAGGCCCGGCGCCATTCAGACCCGGAAACTTGTCATCTCCTCTGGCTATTACGATCTGCCCAACTACATGAACATTCCAGGCGAGAAGTTGAGCAAGGTTCATCACTATTACGTCGATCCCCACCCGTATTTTGCGATGGATGTTGCGGTGATCGGCGGCAAGAACTCCGCCGCCATTGCGGCCCTGGAGTTGTGGCGCAGCGGCGCGCGCGTGACGTTGATCTACCGCGGGCCTGGAGTCCAGCCCCACGTTAAATATTGGATCAAACCAGACATCGAGAACCGCATCAAGGCCGGCGAGATCAAAGCGTACTTCAATACGGAGGTTGTTGAGATTTTGCCGGACTCTGTCCTGCTTGAAACGCCTGAGGGCCGGGTGAGCGTGGCAAATGATTTTGTTTTTGCAATGACCGGCTATCATCCTGACTTCACTTTTCTGGAGCGGCTGGGAATCAATTTCGAAGGGCCGGACAGATGTCCGCGCTGCAATCCTGAAAGCCTAGAAAGCAATGTGCCGGGAATTTACCTGGCCGGCGTCATCGTTGCCGGTTCGCGCACCAACGAAATCTTTATTGAGAACGGCCGCTTTCATGGCCTCCAGATTGCGGTGGCGCTTGCCGCCAAATTCAACAAGCCGATTGCATAGCCCCCGCTCGACCCGGGCTGCTTTAGAAATTCACGCTCACTAGTTTTCTTCAAGGCAAAGCACGCATCGATGCGCTTGTGGCCGCGTACAATTCGTTGGCAAATGCTCGCGGGTCTGCTTTTGCTTGAGACCCTGTCGCTGTTACTGTTCACCGGACTGCAGATCGACCAGCAGTGGGCTGACATTCATCGGCGCGCCCAGATTCGCCTCACCTTCGAAGCGACATCCGTTGCCCTGCAGTCCAGCGAAGCATTGCTCCATGATCGTCCCGGCTGGGTAGGTCTATCCGTGAGGATGATGGGAGACGCGCCGGCCGTGGCACTGGTGAAAGTCACCGACCCTGCGGGCAACATGCTTTTTGTAAGCAGAGGAGATACATCAGACCTCAAACTCAGCCGTGAGGAACTGGCGCAGATCCCTCGTATACCGCACAACGAAGCACTTTTTTTTGAGCCGTCCGCCGGGCCGTGGGAAGCTGCGGCCGCGATTTACACGGGCGATGACCTGCGCGGATATGTATGGGTGGAGTACTTGAATGCCTGGGGAAAAGAGCAGGTTGATAATCTGCTCCACGACACGCTGTTGTTTGGTGTGATCTGGGTGCTGGCTTCAGCGGTTCTGGTGCTGATGATGTATCGCTCCATCTCGCGGCCTCTGGCGATTTTGCACCGCGGCACAAAGTCGCTGATGGCAGACCCGGGGGACGGTGGGCCGTTTCCTCTACCGACCGGTGTCCAGAATGAAATCGGCGATCTTATCCAGGCGTTCAACAGCATGGTTGCCTCCATTGCGGAACAGCGCGCCGGATTGAACGACACACTTTCGCTGCTGGACTCGATGCTGGCCAAAGCACCCATTGGGTTGGCCTTTTTTGACAGCGGCGGCCGCTTTACTCGGGTTAACCAGGTGTTTGCCGATCTGACTGGAGTGCCACCCAGCCGACACCTGGGACGCAGCGCACCGGAGTTGCTGCCGCAGCCGGCCGCGCAGCAGATTGAACGGGCCGTGCAGCGCGTGATTGCTGAGCAGGAGCCCTTCCACTCATTCGAACTGAGCGGACAGCATGCAAAGACCGGCCGGCCATGGACGTGGATTGTCAGCGCGTACCCGGTAAGAACCACGCCACAGCAGATTCGCTGGGCGGGCATCATCGTGATTGATGCCACCGACCGCAAACGCAGTGAGGAAGCGCTTCGCAAAGCGGAAAAGCTTGCCGTCACCGGCCGGCTCGCGGCGTCGATCGCGCACGAAATCAACAATCCGCTGGAGGCGATCACCAACATCCTGTTCCTGCTGAACAATCACAGCGAGTTGCAGGATCAGGCGCGGAAATATGTTTCGATGGCGGAGTATGAGGTGCGGCGCATCGCCGAGATCACGCAGCAGACGCTGCGCTTTTATCGCCAGCCAACAATGCCCGCGCGGGCCAAGATGTCAGAATTGCTAGGCTCGGTGCTGAGCCTTTATCAGGGGCGTTTCAACTCTCTGAGCATGCGTGTTGATCGAGATTTCGACCCGGAACTGGACCTGTTCTGCTATGCAGGCGAGATCCGGCAAGTTCTCGCAAATATGGTTGGCAACTCAATTGATGCATCTTCAAACGGCGGCCGCCTGATTGCGCGCGCGCGGAAATCGCGTAACTGGAAGGACCCAATGCAGCGGGGCGTGCGCTTTACGGTGGCAGACAGCGGCGTGGGCATGGATGCCGAAACAAGCAAACGCGCATTCGAAGCTTTCTACACCACCAAGGAAAACACCGGGACCGGCCTTGGTTTGTGGGTGAGTATGGAAATCCTGAATAAGCATCGCGGAACAGTGAACTTGCGAAGCCGCACAGCCGCACCTGGCAAGCCGTCGGGAACGGTGTTTCAGTTTTTCATTCCCGACGATCCGGAACTGCTGGCGCCGGCCGATCTGTCGACCGGCGCCGCAGTATTGGAAACTGACTGACGCACCGAGTTCAAGAATTGAAATGCCCCTGAATGGCAAGATTTTCCAACGAGTCTTCTGCTCCTCGTGATTCTAAAAAGTTGCAGGTGCGTGGCGGGCAATTCCGAACTTTTTCAACCATATTTGCAAAGCGACCGTATAATCTCCGCATGCTGGCGTTTCGCATTCTTCCCCTCGCTATGGCTCCCACTGTCGTGACGCCTGCATAGTAGACAAGTTCTTTTGCAACTGACATTGTTGGCTGGGTCTACGCCGATCTCTAAGGCCAAGGCAGGGATGCCGTCGTGCTGGCTCTCGGCAGCAGATTTGACAATGCTCGGTTCGTGAAGGATGGCTCGCTGCAGTTCATCATTTTCCGGTCTTCATTTTTCTTCAGGTGAAATTGCCAGCGGAATCATTAACACATGAGGATTCGAAATGAGCTCCTGCAATCTCCAAATGTGCAATCAAACCAAGTGCAGCGTTCTGCTTGGAGCGTCTGTTGCCATCCTGCTGGCCGCGTCTGCCGCCCCCGTTTGCGCCCAGCGGGACTACACTTTGCCCAACGTGCCCTATATCTGCAATGGGGAGCGCCTGGTCATTGAAAACTGCAACATTCGCGATACTTCCGACACCAGCACCTGCATGGTTGGCCATCCCGATCACGTTCTCGCCAATGGGCTGATGCAGTACACCAACATGACTCGGGGCGCGATCAAGCAACTTTTCCCTACCTGCAAACAGCCAACGCCGGAGCAGCTTAGCCGTGCCAAGGCGTTCCAGGGCCGACAGCAGAGCGCCTACGAAGCCAACGCCAAGAAGGCAAACGATGAAAACGACGCCATTGAGGCGCGCGCCCGCGCCATGCCCGGCCAAAAGCCGATGAAGCCTGAAGAGCGGGCCATCAATCGTTGCATTACGTCTGGTCGCCTGCCCTCTTCTTGCACAGGCAATGCGCTGCTGGGAGCGTTTGGTCAGATGCTCTCAGCCGTTCTGCCTTCAGGCGGCGAGCAGCAGGCGCAGGCTGGCCCCACGATGGCCGGCGTCTTTGCAGGCCCCGGCAACTGGCGGCTCGATTTCATCGATGGTGGCGTCCTGGTCAACTGCTCTTCGCTGTCTCCCAATCAGGAGTCGTATTCACTCAACCTGACTGGCCCGCGCCCCGTGTTGACGATCGCGACCCGCCCTCGTCCGCTGGTGCTGACTCTTCGCGCCGATGGCTCCCTCGTTGGCCCTGCCGGCCCGGTCACAATTGATGGTGTTGTGCCCGGCGGCTATACCGCCGGTACTTCTACCCCCGGACACAACGAAACCTCTACCTTCACTACCACGGATCGAACGAACGCCAATATGGTTCAGCCGGAATCCGCCAACACCACCAACAGCTATGCCGGCGGCGGCGCATACGACGTGACCACCACTCACACCAATACCAACTATGTTGCTGGAACCTCTACTCCCGGCTACACCAACTTCACGCCGCGGCGCGCCACCTGTTCCGCCATTGACCTGCACGCGACTGGCGCCACCGGCATCCAGACCATGCAGACCGATCTGCTCAAAAGCATGTTGGGAGGAGATAAAGGCCCACCCACACCTGCCGGCATTCGCATACACGGCATCTACGCCGCACCCACTGGATTCAGCGTGCAGTTTTTCCCAGAATCTGCGGTCCTGGGCTGCGGTCCCGATGCCGCCCGTGCGTATCCCTATACCGTCATTGCCGAAGGTGCGCATGCCGTGGTGAAGATTGCGGCACCGGATCACCCACTTGCCCTTGCCATCCGATCCGACAATACTCTCGACCCTGGCGCAGGTTCTTACCTGGTCCACGGTCGAACCATCACAGGACAGGGCAACGACGACAACTTCACGTTCGCTCCACTAGAACAGAGTTGCAACCTTGCCGCTCTGGCTCCGGCAAAAGAGATTCCCACGTCGGGGGGTGCCCCAACCGCATCGATGGCGGTTGGCATGGGGAACTCCTCGCTGCCAATGGCCACTGTTGGCAATGCTTCGCTCAGAATTGTCTCAGGGTTTCCTGCACAACCGGGCAGTCCCAATCCCCTGGCTCAGCATCCCTACACCCTGCTCCGTACAAGCCTCGCAGACATCGTGGCCGGGTCAGGAGTCTCTGTTCCTCCAGGAAGCTCTCCATACAAAGCGCTGGGGCAGGCTTGCGGGAACCGGACCCCCGCGTGTCAGAAAATTATCGATGCGATCAAGTCGAACTCCGTATCTGCCGTGCGTGCTGACGTAAACGGGAGTGGAACATTTGAAGGTGTTGCCCCAGGAACTTATTACTTGATGATTTCCACCCGCTATAACAACCAGTCACTCGTCTGGTCCCAATCAGTCCAGATAGCGCCAGGTGTTCATTCCATAACACTCGATCAACGGAACGCGACGCCGCTGGATTGATTGCAGATCCATGTTGCCCGCGGGTCATCCAGGTGACTCTTCGATTTCTTGTTGCGATTGGGGATTTGGGTTGCAGTGGATTTCGGCATCCGAGTGGATCGTCTGCCGAACGCGCAACCGCAATATCTGATACTGACTGACGCACCGCGTTCGAGACTATAATCCAGCCTGAACAGAGGCGCCTGCATGGGATTCGTCACTCAACCGTGGTTTATCTTGATCTTTGCAGTTGCCGGGTTCTTCGCCTTCCTGGCGATGGACCGAATGTCAAAGCGGGGCTAGTTAACACCCCTAAAAAAGAAAATAAAAAAAACCACTTGACCGCTCACCCATTTCATGTGCTACAGTCTGTAACACTATGGCGAGTAACACTACACCCGGTCACGACCCTGCCGAGCTTGGCGAGCTGGAGCGGAGCATTCTTCTCATCATCTGGCGTATGGGCAAAGTCACGGCGGAGCAAGTGCGCGAAGAGCTGGGCCGGCCCCTGAAGGACTCCACGATTCGCACGGTCCTGCGCCGGCTTGAAGAAAAGGGCTACCTTGCCCATTCTGTTGAAAACCGCACCTTTCTCTATCGTCCGGCCGAGTCGCGGCAACGCGTCGCAGGGCGCGCCGTCAAACGCATTGTGGACTGGTTCTGCGAGGGATCTGTGGAGGCGCTGCTGGTGGGCATGGTCGACTCGAAAGTGCTGGGCCGCGCTGAGCTGCAGCGGCTGGCCGATCGCATTGCACAGGCACAGGCGAGCGCTCCGAAAGAAAGTACGGCACCAAAACGGAACGCTGGACGTAAGAACAAGGAGGAGGCGTGATGACAGCCATGTTGCGCGATTGCGCAAATCTTTATCCTCTGATTCTTGAAGCTGCGTTGCGCGCACTGCTGGCAGCTGCCGTTGTGTGGGCGGGATTGCGCCTGCTGCGCGTTGCGAATGTCGTAGTGATGAAGGCGGCGTGGGCGCTTGTGCTGGTGGCGTCGATTGCGCTGCCCTTGACGCCCGGCTTGCGCAACGTGCCGGCATGGGCCGCGCTCCGGCTGCCTGCCGTGCCTACGTCTTCCGTAATGCGGCAGGCGGCTGTCAATCCTGCTGCGGAAACCATTGTGCCGGCGCAGAGTGTACCTGCAATTGCTACCGCGCCGATGGCTGATACCGCAATCGAGCGCTACTCTTCACCGGCCATTTCTGACGAGCATTACGGATCGACGCACGCAACAGTGATTGAAAACCCGCATGTTAATGGGGCCGTTGTTGAAAGTGCATCGGACCCGCAGTTGTCGATCGTCAGCGCTACGAGCAAAACACTAGCATCGGTAACGAGTCCAGCGACCATCCCAATTCGTTATCCCGCTCGCGCGGCAGCGTTCTGCCTGCTGTTGTATGTTGCGATCGCGTTGACGCTTTGCTTGAGGCTTCTGTTTGGCGTGGCCACTGCGATTCGTATTTGGATGACTGCGTGGCCGGTGTCGATCCTGATGGACCCAACCTGGAGTGTGAGGGCGAGCCTCCGCGTGGCTTCGCCCGTGAACATCGGGTCAGGTATTGTGCTGCCTGCTGAATATGGCGAATGGGACGAAGAGAAGCTGCGCATTGTTGTGGCTCATGAGCGCTCTCACATTCGCCAGTGCGATTTCTATTTGCAGTTACTCGCGGGAATTTACGCCTCTGTTTTCTGGTTCAGTCCACTTGGATGGTGGCTGCAACGCAAACTCAATGAACTGGGTGAAGCGATCAGCGACCGCGCCGGCCTTGAAGAGGCCGCCAGTCGCGCCTCTTATGCCCAGATCCTTCTTGAATTCGCGGCACTACCGCGCCCAACCCTTACAGGAGTTGCTATGGCTCGCACTAGTCATCTTTCTCAGCGCATCGAGCGTCTTCTTAACGAATCCAGTTTCAGGCAGGCATTCGCGGGCAGCGGCCGCAGGGCGATCCTGGCCGTCATCCTTGTGCCGTTAGCGCTGCTTACCGCGACTTCGCTGGTGAGCGTGCAAGCGGCTACGCCTTCAGTGCAAACCCAACCGGCCGCGCTTACCGGGCAATCAACACCCGAGCAGGTTACAGAGCCTGCTCCGGCTCCCGCAGTCGCACCCGCTCCTGCTGCGGTTCAAGACCCTGCGGCGATGGGGGTGCCTTCACCAGTCCCCGCACCCGCGGCAGCACCTGATGCGATGCCGGCGCCCCCGGCTCCGGGTGGGCCTGACATGCCCGTGCATGTTGAAGTCGGTCGGATTGTGGTGAATCCGCGCGTGCGCGTGCATCCGCAGATTGCGGCCATGCCGCCTATGCCGCCAATGCCGGCTCAGGATTTCCATTTCAATGCCAACGATTTTGCCATGGCGTATGGCTTCGGACAGGATGGCGATCCATACGCGGTGGTTGGAAGCGACGGCAAGATGATGATGCCGCACCGCGGATTTTTCCGCGGCGAGAACGACGACCAGGCGGAAGTTGAGAAGGCCCGTAAAGAGGCTCACGGCGCGTTCCTCTGGTTCAGGCACGATGGCAAGTCCTACATGGTTGATGATCCGAGCATCGTTTCGCAGATAGAAGCAATGAGTAAACCGATGGACGATTTGCAAAATCAGATGCGCGATCTCGGCAAGCAAATGCATGCGCTTGGTGAACAGCAGAGAGAAAAAACAAAAGCAATGCGCGACAGTGGCGTGCAGACTCCCGACCTGTCAAAGGAAATTGCCGCACTGAAAGCGGCCGAAGCCAGCCTGCAGGCCAAGCAGGGCGGCACCATTACGCAGAAAGAAATTGGCGATCTACAGCGCGAGATCGGAAAAGCGATGGGTGAGCTTGGTTCACTGCAGGGCAAACTGATGATGGATCAAGGCGGATTCGGCAAGATGATGGGCGAGTTTGGCGAACAGCAGGGCAAGCTCGGCGGCCAAATGGGCAAGCTGGGATCTGAGATGGGACGCATTGCGCGCGAGAATCAGAGCAAGGTGAAAGGCATCATCGACGATTCGCTGGCGAATGGCAAGGCCAAGCAGGTGCAGTAAAGGCCAGCTTTCAGTAATCAGCTCTCAGCTTGTTTGGTGGAGGGTTTTCGGGCTTGCGGTCAAGAGACTGCAAAAACGATTCCCCTTCGGGTTCGCTCAGGGCAGGCTTTCGCTCCGCTTTCTCCGCGGGATAAAACTCCGCGGGGCCCAAGATGCTCTGCTCAAGATGACAAACGTGTCATCTATCCATGGCGTGAGATTGATCTCTGTGCGTAAGGCAATCGGAGAGAGGCGCCCAAAGCTTCTCTCCCATTTTTTGCAGGTGCAGATGCCTTGACTTCTGCTCGTTGACAACCCTCCCTGCTCATCTTGAAATCGATATGCCATTAGCCAATCGGATACATTAGCTGCAATCTCGGGCCTTCGCGCTGTATTCTAGCTGCGTCCCCCAAGTCGCCCTGTACTCTAAATCGAGACGAACAAAGGAGAGCAGACGAAAATGCCGGCTGCTACTGAAATGACTACCGCTGCGTACATATTTAAGCGCAATCAGGAAATGCTTGCCAAAGCAGTTGCAGGATTGACCGACGAGCAATGGACCGCAAGACCTCTTGATACGTGCAACTCGGCCTTATGGTTACTGGGCCATATTGTGTGGGCTCGCTCACGCGCGCTCAAGCTAGTGGGCTTTACGTGGACAAAACCATGGCTCGACCTTTTTGCGCGGGGCTCAAAGCCTGCGGAAGGGCCGGAGTATCCAGCCGTTGGAGACTTGCTGGATGCGTGGCATGATCTGTGTCTGACCTTCCCCGCAACGCTTGAGGAGATTCATCAAGACGTGCTCGCGAAGCCCGTTAACCAACCATCCCCAAGCTTTGATGGAACGGTAGGCGGGATGGTGAGCTTTTTGGCGATGCACGAAAGCTATCATGTGGGCCAACTGGTTTACGTGCGCCGCATTCTGGGCGTTGACGAAGCAGCCAGCTAAAAATTCAGGCCGAGGCTGCGGTCGCGCAGCTTTCCGAACATATCGAACTGCGCTGGTTGCGGAGCAGTGTGCGGCATGCAGCGGCTTTGCGACTGGAGCGGCGAGGCGTAGGAACGCGTCACGTGCAACCGGTCCATGATGACGTAGCGCGTGCGCATTCCGTTGATGGTAGCGGGCAACTGGGCGGGAATATTTTTCCGATCGACGTAGATGACCAGCGCCGCCTGCCTGGGGTCGTCGAGACTTTGCCCAACTCCAACTGCAAAGAATGCTGCGTTCTGCTGCATGAGGTTCGCTGCAATCTGATTTTTGGCTATGACCGACCGGTTTAAAACTGGCGCGGCCAGCATGGCAGGCACAGCGGCGTCCTGCGGTGTTTGTGGAGCGACTCCAAGTGCGACGGCGCTTTGCGTGGTTGGAATCACCTGCGTGCGCACTCCGTTCACGGTGGCGGGCGCGCTGACGTTCATGTACTGGTCAACATAAAGAACAACCGCAGCTTCGCCGGGCTGGTCGGAACTTTTGCCAGTGGCTACGCCCAGAATTCCTGCGGAAGGGCTGACCAGCATACGTGCCTGGGCCATGGCCAGTTCTGCGCGAGTGGTTTGCGCCGAGGTAAGGATGGCGGTCTGCGCGGCTACTGCAGAGCTGTTGCCGTAATTGAGACAACTAACTGGGTGGTCGGCCGCGCCCACAAACGTGTAGGACGTGTTTCCTGAAGCGCCCAGCTCGCTCAACACGTCTTGCGCTGGATTGGCTACGCCAATGCTCACGCCTGTTGAGTCAACGCCCCCGGCAAAGAACAGTCCCACCGGTTCAGCGTTGGAAGTGTCCACAACCAGAGACCCTGAATCGCCGGCGTCGCTGAACTGGTTGCCCGAGACGGCGATCTGATTGGTGTAGAGCTTGGAGAGGTAATGCTTGGTCTCCGCGCAATCGGTGTAGTAGTCCACGCTCACGTCCAGGCTTATTGCAGCAACGGTGGCGCAGGTGAGCCCGGTGGTGCGGCCGCTTTTGGCCACGGTCATGTTCAGCACGGCGTTTTCGCCTTTGCCGCCGCTCGAAGAGACTCCGGGAGGCGCGGCTGCCAATGTTCCACCCTGCAGCGCGCCGAATTCGAGAATGGCGCCGCTGGTGTCGACCGCACCGGAGTTAACCGCTGCAATCGCTGCGTCGGCATTGGTTGATGCACTCTTGAGTGAAAGGAAATTAGTGAGTGTGCCCACGAAGGAAATCGGAGCTCCGGTGCTTCCGAAAGGGTCGCAATTGTCATCGATGAGGCCGGGCTGCACGATCTTATCGCCCACGGCAGCCTGATCGCTGCGAGCCAGCACATGGTTATTACTCAGGATGTATTGCGTGCCGCTGCTGTTTTTGATGAGTGAGCCGAGAGTTCCACCACAGCAGTTTGTGATCTGTCCGTTGGTCTGGTCGTAGTCGTTGTTGTTGCCGCCGGAACTGCCGAGCACCACCGGCGCCGATTTTTGTTGCAGCTCGTGTGTGGCTGGATTGCTGGCGACTCCGGCGGTGTTGAGCAGGATGGTTGACGCTGATTTTGACGACGACGTGCCGATGGTAGCCACAATGTGGGTGGTGCCTGTGGACGTGACGGATGCGGGCGCAGTGTAGGTAACGCTGCAGTGCGTAAATGCGGAACCGGTGCGAACACAGGTGGATGTGCCGAGCGATCCCTGTCCGCCCGATGTGCCCGTGGCAGTGTCGGAGAGATTCCAAATAATTCCTGTAGTGCCGCCTGCCTCTGCAATGTAGCCGGTTACGGTAAGCGTGCCATTTGCGCCGAGCGCCGCGTTCTCCGGCGTTAAAGGCTGCAGGAATCCGGGTGTGATGGAGACGACGGTGCTGGCCGAGATGCTTGGATTGGCAGTCAACGTCGCAGTGACGGTGACTTGAACGCTGTTGGCCGTGAGATAGCTCGGCGGAGTGTACTGACCCGTTGTTGCGTCGATGGTTCCGCGCCCGCTGTTGGCATCGCCGCCATTCGAAGTTGACCATGTGACTGCGGCTGCACCGCCGGAATTAAGAGTGGCGGAGAATTGCTCCACTGCGGCACCTGATGATGTTTTGGAATTGCAGCCGGCGCAGTTTGTATCGATCGTCGCAGAACCCGGAGCGATGACGAACGTGCCGTTGCCCGCACCGTTTCCATTGGATGTGCCACCGGTGGCTGTGCCGCCGCCACAACCGGCCATCACTAACACAAGCGGAAAGGCAACCGCGGCAAGCAACCGGAGCGCGGTTGAATGCAAGCTACGCACGCGCGGCTTGACGGCCGCACCAGTGTGCGCACAATGCTGCCTCGTAACTCGACTGGCTTGGGTCAAATCTTCCGTTTCTTCGGTTCGCGCTGTTTTCGCTGCTTCCAAGGTAGTTTATCGCTGCGGGTGGTGACCGCTATCCCACTTTGGGTCAGGCGTACGGGAGTGCAACTACTAATGCTATGTAGAGTTAGACCCTTGTCTTCACCCAAAAGTTGTCTTAAGAGATGGTTAGTTCGCCACTTATTGCCGCAGAAACGACCTCGCCCGCCATCTTTGGCCCGGGCCGCTAAAATCAAGGATGGAGCGACCCATGGACTATATCAATCTTGGAAATACCGGACTTAAAGTTTCGCGCATCTGCCTTGGCTGCATGACATATGGCTCTCCCGCGATCGGAAAGTTGCTACCCGGCCGGCAGCCGTGGGCACTGAATGAGGCCGACAGCGTGCCCTTTTTCCGCCAGGCGCTCGACCTGGGCATAAATTTTTTCGATACTGCCAATGTCTACTCCGGCGGTGACAGCGAAATTGTGGTGGGCCGTTTTTTGAAAGCGAACACGCGCCGCGAAGCGGTGGTGATTGCCACCAAGGTGTGCAGCCCGATGCGCGAAGAGCCGAACGGGCGCGGCCTATCGCGCAAGGAGATCGTATTTGAGCTTGAGCAGAGCCTGAATCGCCTCGAGACAGACTATGTTGACCTTTATCAGATTCACCGGTGGGATTACGAAACGCCTATCGAAGAAACGCTTGAAGCGCTGCACGATATGGTGAAGGCCGGCAAGATTCGCTACATCGGCGGCTCGTCCATGTATGCGTGGCAGTTTGCCAAGTCGCTGTACGCCTCTCAAATGCGCGGATGGGCGCGCTTTGTCTCAATGCAGAATCACTACAACCTTATCTACCGCGAAGAAGAGCGCGAGATGATGGGGCTGTGCCGCTCAGAGAATATCGCGGTGCTGCCGTGGAGTCCGTTAGCGCGCGGCAGGCTTACACGTCCATGGAAAAGCGAAAGCACGAAGCGGACTGAAACGGATGTGTTTGGAAACGCGATGTACAAGCACACTGAGAAGGCCGATGAAGAAGTGGTGAATGCGCTGGGACGTGTTGCAGAGCAGCGTGGAATTGCACCCGCGCAGGTGGCGATGGCATGGCTGCTTTCAAGGCCTGGCGTCACTTCGCCGATTGTGGGCGCGACCAAGCCTCATCATCTTGAAGACGCGGTGGCTGCGCTCGGCGTGCATTTGACGAAGGAAGAAGTAGACGGGCTGGAAGCGCCGTATGTGCCGCATCCGGTGCTGGGCTTCAGCTGAGCCGCCGCCCTGGAGCCTACACCACCGACAAAACGAGCTTGCCGAAGTGGCTTCGCTCCTGCATTTTGGTCAGGACTTCTCGTGCCTGCGTCCAGTGAAACTCTTCGCCGACGGGCTGGAGTTGCGACGTGGTGATGGCTCTGTTCATCTCGATGAAATCGCTGCGCGAGCCTACGTAGATGCCTTGAATGCGAATCATCTTATGCAGGATGGAACCAATGCCCATGGGTTCAGTGCTCTCTGTGAGCACGCCGATCTGCGCTATGGTTCCGCCGGTTTTGATGGCCTTGAGCGAGCGGCCCAGGGTGCCCAGCCCGCCTACTTCGACTATCAGATCTACGCCCTCGCCGTTGGTTTGATCGAACACCCAGCGGTCCCAGTCGGGATGATCACGGTAGTTCAAGCCGGCGTCAAGGCCGAGACCTACTGCTCTCTGCAGTTTCTCGAAGCTGCTCGAAATACCGAGCACTCTGGCACCCATCAGCTTGGCGAATTGCAGCGCGAAGATGGAGACGCCGCCGGTCCCCTGGATGAGTACTTTGCTGCCGGGATGGACATCGCCGGCGCGCAGAGCGTTCCACGCGGTCACTGCTGCACATGGCAGCGTTGCCGCCTCCTGGAAACTCAGGTGGGGCGGAACGGGGACCAGTCCGCATTCCTGCAGGACTACGTAATCGGCCAGCATGCCGTCCACGTCGCCGCCCAGCGCGCCTTTGGCCTTGGAGGGAGTGAGCGGCCCGTCAACCCAGTTCTGCATAAAGATGCCGGCCACGCGGTCGCCCGGCTTCCAAGCCGTTACTCCTTGGCCGACGGCCACTACTTCTCCCGCGCCGTCTGAACAGGGAATGCGAGGAAAGCGCAGTTTTGGATTGTAAAGGCCTTTGACCATGAGCAAGTCGCGATAGTTGAGAGAAATTGCGCGTACGCCAACCAGCACCTCGCCGGGCCCCGGAGTGGGTGTTGGTTTTTCTACAAATTCAAGAGAATCAATGCCAAAGTTGTTTATTTGCCACGCGCGCATGGTGTCTTCCTTTATATGCATAGCTTATCTGACTCCAATCTGCGGGACGGTGACCATTGAAAACTCGTAGAATGAAGACAGATCTCATGATCCCAAAAAATAAACTCAGGGAGAAGACTATGGCAAATGCTACCGAGCCGCGAGCCGGCGGCCCCCCCGAGGGGCACATAAGCGAGGAAATGCGCCGAGTGGCATTTCAGAAACACGCGGTAATCGAGCGCCAAAAGCACGCGCTCTCATTGCAGCGCGAGCACATTCTTTCGCAGCGAACTTCACATCCAGCTCGCCGCGCCTCACTTGAAGCAGCGCTGGCACAGATTGAAAGCCAGCTGGTTTCACTTGGATAATCGGCTCCCGGTCGCGCAACTTTACGACTGGCGATTAAACAGCAGGGTGTTGGCCTGATCCACTGAGGTCATTGCAATGCGCGCAATGTTTACGTGCGCTGGCTGCTTTACGGCCCACAATACCGCCTCCGCCACATCCTCCGGCGTAAGGGGCGTGAGCCCTTTGTAAACTTTGGCTGCCTTTTCCGCGTCGCCGTGAAAACGGATCAGGCTGAAGTCGGTTTCCACCATGCCGGGATCGACGCTGGTTACACGAACCGGCGTTCCGAGCAGATCCTGGCGCAGGCCGTCATTGATAAGGCGTACAGCTGCCTTGCTTCCGCAGTAGACAGCCCCGTTTGGGTAGGCCATGTCGCCGGCAATCGACCCCAGATTGACCACATGCCCGCTGCCCCGCACCACCATTCCGGGCACGACCGCGCGGGTTACGTAGAGCAGGCCCTTCACGTTGGTGTCGATCATCTCTTCCCAATCGTCAATCTTGCCGGTATACACCTTGTCGAGTCCGCGGCTAAGGCCGGCATTATTCACCAGCACGCTGATTTCCGCCCACTCCTCCGGCAGCTCGTCGATGATGCGCTGCACAGCGATGCGACTGCGCACATCAAGATGAACCGAATGCACGGCCTGTGCGCCGCGTTCCAGGGCTGCCGAGGCTACTTCTGCCATTTTGCCGGCACGGCGGGCCGCCAGCAGCAACCGTGCGCCCTCAGCCGCAAACGCCATGGCGGTGGCCGCTCCAATTCCGGAGCTGGCTCCGGTGATGAGCACAATTTTCCCTTTTAAATCCATGCCTTATCCTAACCAGTGGAATTTGGGCCCGACTGTATCGACTGACACCTTACCCAGGTGACTGCGTTCACATTCTAATTTGACTCGCTCCAGACTCCGCGCCCGGAAACGCTGACCTGCAGTTCCATTTACGCGCTGACTTTTGGAACGCCGCGGCGCTGAGCCATGCGGTATTGCGCCACAGCCCAGTCTTCATTACCAAGGCCGATTTTTTGCGCTTCAGCGAAAATCTGCGCCAGGTTGTCGGCGAGACTCACGTTTGTGTTTCGTCCGGCAGCCGCCTCGCGGAACAGACGCATGTCCTTGGCGCCGAGGTTCATGGGCGCTCCTGCATCCTTGGGTGGATTCAAGATGACCTTAGCGTAGGAAGCATAGAACGGCGACTGAAAAAGAGCGCTGTTCACGGCTTCAAAAAAGGTTTCCGGCGCAACGCCTTGCTGTTCCGCAAACACAAATGCTTCGCTGAGCGAATGGATCATGGCGCTGATGAGAAAATTTCCACCGAGCTTAACGGCGTGCGCCTGGCACGGCTCTTTGCCCACGA
>Ga0265325_10000077_pt1 | contig 68729 bp, 59 predicted proteins | sample 41420metaG_FD_202090 | JGI IMG/M metagenome (GOLD analysis project Ga0265325, IMG submission 202090) | Rhizosphere microbial communities from Carex aquatilis grown in University of Washington, Seatle, WA, United States - 4-14-20 metaG | ecosystem: Host-associated > Plants > Roots > Rhizosphere...
CACTTTGATCGCTGGAACGCGGATGCGGAAATCGCCGACGGCAAAGTGACATTCGGCAAAAATGAACTGGCACAGGGAAGCCATAAGCGCGCCATCGCCGCCGCCGTTGTGCTGGCAGAGCAATCAAAGTCGATCTTCGGCTCTCAAGTTACGCCGCCGTCGCCCAAACCCGTGCAAACCAATAGACAGCGCCCGCCCCGCTAGAATCAGGCTATGGATTTCCCCTACCGCTCGATGGTTCAAATCCAATGCAAAGGCGTCCTGTTCGATATGGACGGCATTCTCGTGTCGTCGCTCGGATCGGTGGAGCGCAGTTGGTCAAAATGGGCTGAGCTGCACGGCGTCAACCCAGACCTTACGTGCCGGACCGCGCACGGACGACGCGCCATCGAAACGGTCGCCATCATGCGGCCCGATCTCGACGCCGAGCAGGAACTCAAGGTCATTGAAGATATTGAGGTCGAGGACAACGAAGGGCTGACCGTGCTGCCCGGGGTTCTGGCTATGCTCTCAGCGCTGCCCGCCGACCGCTGGACGGTGGTGACCAGCGCAACCGAGCGCCTTGCGCGCGTGCGCATGGGCGTGGGCGGAGTGCCGCTGCCGCAAAAACTCGTGGCCGCCGATTTCGTCACGCGCGGCAAGCCGCATCCTGAGCCATTCCTCACCGGAGCGGCACTGCTTGGTTTCGAACCAAAGGACTGCGTAGTTTTTGAAGATTCCGCGTCTGGCGCCAAGGCCGGCCGCGCCGCCGGATGTGCGGTGGTAGCGACAACGTTCTCGCATCCAGTGGAGTCGCTCGACGCAGCGCACCACCTGGTGCAAGATCTCACCGGCATGAACGTGACAGTGCTGCCCGACGATAAAGGGCTGCTGTTGAGCTTTATTCCTCTGGTTAGCTGAGTGCGGGGTGAAACGGGCGGTCAATGTTGGGTGCCGAGCAAGTTAAACGCCGAAGCACTTTACTTCGTCCCAACCAGGTCCTGGCTAACTTTGTAGCTGCCAGGTTTTCCGGTAACCGCAATCGGAATCACTGCGCCGGCTTTCCGCTTTTTGAAAAAAGGGATCAACGGCTTCAGAAGAATCGATTTGAATCCGGTAGCGGCATGGGATACATCGGACTGCATTTTCAAGTCACCGACCAGGCGCACGGATCCATCGCGCAAATTGAATGTACCGTGCAGGTCCACAGAAGAGCCGGGAATATTAAATTCTATGTGCCTGGTCGTGATGCTCCCCTTTTCAATCCTGGCGATCCCCTTCAAAGACGAAATAACATCAGCTTTATCCGGTTGGGCTGCATCGCCTGGCGGAGAACCCGTCACAGGTTCAGCTTTGAAAGGCTGACCTTTTTGCGCGCGCTCACTGAAAGCCGAAAGCTCCCGTTCGGTCCTCGGGTTAGTCAGGTGCTCCGCGGGTACGTCAAAGGACCCCTCCACGTGCAGACGATCGAGAAAGTGAACGCCATGACCTGCAGGATCGACGTGGGCATGGCTCTTGAGCCGGACGGTGCCTGCAATCGGAGAGTCGGCGTGAAGAAAGGGTCGCAGTATATCCTGTGCGCGGCCTGCGGAAACGTCGATGTCTACATCGATGACCTTGGGAGAGCCGACAACTCCCCCCTTCATAAAGATGGCCGTCGATCCGAACTTTACATCAATTGCGTCGAGCAGCACATCGCCGCTAAGCCCGTTTATGGTGCAACGCGCGGACGTTGTTTCCGGCGTGGGCTGGCCACGGCCCACGGAGAAATCAGGTGTAACCGTTGAAGCCTCTGCTTGAATCTGCGCCAGGTTGCCATGGAAATTCCCCTGCGACGACAGCGTACCTCCGATGTCGCCAATGTCGTGCAAATCTACATTTTCAAATGTGAAATGTCCCGACAACGGGGTGGCGCCAAGATTCCGCGGATCTATTGGGCCGAAACTGCCTTGAGAAATAATGTGCCCTCGAGGCCTGGCGTTACCCATGTTGACGAAATAGGAAAGCGTGCGCCCTTTCTGCAAATCGCGAATAGTAAGCAACCGGACGGGAAAAGAATAAATGCCGCCTTCGGCGCGAGTCACGTCCAACGTGGACTCGTGAATGCGCAATTGATCAATAAGCGTGTCCGGACCGATGAAACTTGAACTGCTACCGGCGGGGAAATCCTTTTTATTGGCTGCGCTCCCCTCCGCTGGAATGATGAGGTGCAATCCTGTTATGTCTACCTGCCGCGTCTCTTCGCGCAACATCAGCAGATCGAGCCAGCTTCCTTGCACAAAGATGCTTCGGATGGTCCCCAATGGGGGAACGCCGGGAGTGGGGTTTCGGTCCAATGTGATATCTGTGGCCATAAACCCAGGATTGGGAAAGTAGGTGCGGTGATAATGCGCGATGGTGACTTTGCCGCCAAGTACTTCTTCTAGCATTGGTTTGATGATGCGATATCGATAGGGCCAGTACGCGTTCGCAAATACGATAACCACAGCAATTAATAGAGCCACAAGCGCGCCTACCAGGAGCCAGATCCTGGCATGCTCCGACCTTTTCTTGAAGATTGGTGACACAGGGGCGGAGGCGGAATTCGTCACAGGCTTGTCCCGGTGAAGCAAATTCAGAAAAAGCAGCACGTGCTTCAACGGTTTGGGATGCGTCGGAGCGCCCGGCCGCTGTATGGGACCTTGCAGGAATCGTTTTCCACGCTCGCCAACATTTGCCAGAGTCAGGACTGGCGCCATTGGGGGAATCGACGATTTGTTGGTCGCTAACCTTTACTGGTTCGCCTCAATCTCGCGGCCGTGCGCGTCCTGCAGCGGACGCGTGTTCATGCGGAACATTGCACCGTAGGTTCTGAGCTGCGTGCGGCTCAGCGTCACCGGCTGCTGAAACACATACCAGCGCACGCCTTCCGTGCAAGGCGGCGTTGTCAGAGAACCCATGTAGGTCCAGTAGGCGCGATCAGCGGGTAGAAAGCCGCCTGGATTCACAAGATCAGCAATCTTCACCGTGTCGCCGGACTTCCTGGGCAACTGCGAGAACAGCGTCGCCAACGCAGCGTTGGGCGCGTCCTGATTCTCAGCCAGCCGCACAGCCACAATCGCCATCTGTCCATCGGCGCTCTTGTGCAGGAACTGCACGCTCATATCGGTGAGCTTGCCCTTTACCGCTTCCTCGCTGGGCGTACGAAGCTCGTATTGCACCAGGTTGTAGCGAGTTCCACCGGCCACCATGTAGCTGCCCGGGTTCACATGAACAACAATGGTGCGACCGTTGTTCTCGACCGTCTCAGTTCCAGCCAGGTAATGAAATTCAATCGGCTGCAGAGACTTGTTCAGATGCACGCCGCGAATGTCCAGCGGCGACTGCTCATGCCCGTTCGAGCAGGCCTTATACGACGGGTCGAGCTTGCCCCAGCCCAGCGGGCCGGTCTTGCCAAAGTAGTTCCAGTTTGCGGCCGTCTGTGCGGTCGACAGGCTGGCAAAACAGGTGAGGGCAACTGCAACTATAGGAAAACGCATGAGTAGCTCCTGGGAAAAGTAGATCAAAAGCGTTCTTCCAGTTCCGGTGCTGTCTTTGCACCGGTGCAAGTTGGCTCCTTCTCCAGGAAAGAGCCACGAAACCGATATGGCTCCGGCACATAGCAACTGGAAAACCGCTTCAGCGCCACCGAGAATTCTACGTGATAGACGCCGGAGGCGGGAAAGCATCACGTCGGCAGACGGCAAAGCGATCCACAGACGCTACCTGGACATTCGCCTTTTATTCGCCTATTCTGTCTTCATGTTTCAAGGGCCGGCAAACCGAAAGATGTTTGTGGTCACGTGCAAGCGATGCCGACGAGACATCCCTGCAGGCGTCAGCGAGTTCCCCTTCCAGTCCATCACCGTTGTTTGCTGCCTGTGTGGCGAACCGCGGCGCTACCTGCCGTCTGAGCTTTTTCTAGGCAAGGTGGACCACCTGGTCCTCCACCAGAATCGAAGGCCACGCTAAATGTTCGACCCCGATGCAGGCATGCCGCGTTTGAACCGGGGAATGGTTTACCTCGGCGCGTGTCTTATCGCAGGCATCCGTCTGGCGCGCGAGCGGCAGGTGAACACGCGCACGCTCTCAACGGCCACTGCCATTGAAGAGTCAATTGAATTGGCTCACGAAATCTTCAACCGAGTGTTTCGCAAGGTCCCGCAGAAGCTGCCACAGGGCGGCGCATGAACGCGGCGCTGCGAACTTTTACTAATGAACTTGCGTACCTTTGATCGGGCACTCATCCAGCACAATCGAGGTGGCCGTGACCAGATTCAAGCAAGATCTCCGCTTTGCATGGCGGGCTCTGTTGCACTCACCCGCATTATCTTTTGTCATAATTCTCTCTATCGCACTTGGAATTGCGGCGAACACTACAGTTTTCAGCGTGGCCAATGGACTGCTGTGGGGCCTGCTCCCGGTAAAAGATCCGGGGCGGCTAGTGATGTTCTCTGAAGGCAACTCCTTTTCTTATCCCGATTACCTGGACTACCGGGATCAGACCGCGAATATTTTTGAAGGCGGAGTTACCGCGCATTTTCCCATCATCCCCGCCAGCGTTGGCGGCACTGGAGCTCCCGAGCGTGTGTGGGGCCAGGCCGTAAGCGGAAATTACTTCGCGATGCTTGGTCTGAAAATGGCCGCCGGGCGTCCCATCCAGCCGAGAGAAGACGTGGTCATGGATCATGATGCCGTGGTGGTTCTAAGCCACGCATTGTGGATGCGCCGGTTTGGCGGTGATGCCGGTATTGTGAACCGTACTGTCGCGTTGAACGGAAAGCCTTACACCGTTGTCGGTGTTGCTCCGCAGGGCTTTGAGGGAACGGAGCGCGGAATTGTTGCGCAGTATTGGGTTCCCTTGGCAATGGCCGCAACCATTATGCCTGATTTAGTTTCTGGAGGCGGAGGGAGAAACAGCCGAGATTTTAATTGGCTTATGCTCGACGGTCGGCTCAAACCAGGAGTAAGCCGTGCCAGTGCATTGACCGAAGTAAACGCGATTAGACAACGGCTTGACCAGAAATACAGGCCCAACGAAAAGCAGCATCAGGCAATCACGCTTCAAACTGCCGGAGGCCTTGTTGCAGGATCGGCCACGCCGGCCTACCTGCTGGTCACGGTCCTCATGGTCATGGTGGCGGCGTTGCTGCTTATCGTGTGCGCCAACGTGGGCAACCTGCTGTTAGCCCGCGCCGCGGCACGCCAAAAAGAAATTGCCGTGCGCATGGCCCTCGGTGCGGGCAGACGAAGACTCGTAGGACAGTTGCTCACCGAGAGCACGTTGCTCGCCCTGCTGGGAGCAGCCTTGGGACTATTGCTCGCTGCAGTTGCCGCAGACGCTCTCTCCCGATTCGAACTGCCGGTGCCGCTGCCAATCAAGTTTGATTTCCACGTTGATATGCGCGTGCTGTTGTTTACCACCCTGCTGACACCGGCCACCGCGCTGCTGTTTGGATTGGTTCCCGCGCTTCGCGCCACCCGCCCGAATATCGCGGAGGTTCTCAAGAGCGGTCCGGGAGATTCAGGAGGCGGCAAGCGCTCCTTCATGCGCAACACGCTTGTCGTTTTTCAGGTAGCCATCTCCGTGGTCTTGCTCGCCGCTGCCGGGCTGTTTTTGCACAGCCTGCAAAACGCCTCGTCCATAGACATTGGTTTCAAGCCGGACAATATCCTGATTACGGCCATTGATCCAAAAGTCCACGGCTACTCCTCCGAAAAGACAGCCGAGTTTTTATCGCAACTGCGCGAGCGGGTTGCGGCTATGCCGGGAGTGCGCTCTGTCAGCTTTGTTGACCTGGTGCCGCTCAGCATGGCAGCAACGACCTCCCAGTTTGCGGCCGAGCGAACCGGCGAGACTTCCACGCAAACCGAGCAGGCCATCGTTTTCCGTATCAGCTCCGGCTTCTTCACAACCATGGGAACCCCGTTCCTGCGAGGCAGGGACTTTCTCCCGCAGCCGGATGCAACCGGGGCCATCTTGAACGAGCGAATGGCGGCGCAGCTGTTTCCCCACCAGGACCCCATCGGCAAAGCAGTTCGCAACGGAAGCGCACATTACACGGTTATCGGCGTCACGCAAAATGCAAAGGCGCGCTTTATTGGAGAGCAGCCCACGAACTGCATCTATTTGCAGCTGGGAGCAGCGCCTGCTGAGTCGACAAGTTTCTTCGGCACGTCAATGCTCGTAAAAACTGTCGGCGACCCGCGCGGCTATGAGCAGCCGGTGCGAAATGCAATCGCGGCTCTTGATCCGAACATGGCGGTCTTCAACACCGAGACCATGCAGCAGCACGTATCCAAGTCGCTTCTGCTTCCCAAAATATCAAGCCTGCTGCTCGGAATCATCGGCACAGTTGGGCTTGGCCTGGCAGCAATTGGTCTTTTTGCTGTGATGAATTTCTGGGTGGGGCGGCGCGTCCATGAAATTGGAATCCGCATGGCCCTGGGAGCACGCGGCGGTAGCGTGCTGCGGATGGTAATGCGCCGTGGGCTCACGATGACCGCCATCGGACTGGCGATAGGCATGGGCATCGTACTGCTTCTTGGGCGATTAATCTCAGGGCTGCTGTACGGAGTGCGTGGGACTGACCTTGCCACCTGCGCTACTGTCTCAACGGTACTCGCCATCACGGCTCTTGTTTCAACGATGATTCCCGCTTTACGTGCAGCGCGCATTGAACCAAGCACGGCATTGCGGCACGAGTAAACCCCAGGATGGCAACAGCGCACCGGCATTCTAGGCAAAACTCGCCCCTGAAGCCGAACCGCATATCCGGGCTCCCGCAAACAAAATAAACGGGAAATCAGCCGGTTCGCGCATTTTTTGCGAAAGCTGAGCATCCCCAACTCGTGTCCAGCCCATCGGACTGTTATCGGGAGCGTAAGCAGAATGGCGGAAAAGAAAATCGACAATGTACAAACAATCAGGCGTCCCAGGGGGTTCAGCCCCGGCGCCAGAGGACTTGCGGGTGAGAATGCACACGAGCAAGGTTGGCAAATCAACGAGGAAGAGCGGACTAAGAGCGCGAAATCGCTGCAGGGCCGGCCGGGCGGAAGAGATTTCAACTATGGCGCGCGCTCTTTCGGCGATTCCCCGGTGGATATCAGTTCAGCACGCCGCCAGGCCTTAGCGATCCGCCCGACTCCAGATGCGCAGCCAAAGCATTCATCGATAAGAGTGATTACAAACCTGCGCGAACAGTCACGCCACTAATCGACCGCCTCCGGATGTTTCCAGACAACCCTTGAACCAGGGCAAGCTGTTTCAGGCGCATCTCAATGCTCACCTGATTCCGACGATCTTGTGCGTCTGCAAACTCAATCTCCACAGCGGATGCTTGAGGCAATATTGCAAGGCCAGCTCCGTATTGGCGGCGCGATTGGGCCCATCCATTGGCTGTAGAAAAAAATTGCTGAATTGCAGGTCCACAAAGTCTTCCGGATCGAAGCCTGCCTGCGGATACACCAACTTCAACTCGTTGCCGCTCATCTGGCGCAACGGAGCGCTGGCCTTCGGGCTCACGCAAATCCAATCAAGATGCTCCGGCGCCGCAATTGTCCCGTTGGTTTCAATGGCGATTTCAAAATTGCAGGCGTGCAGCGCTTCGATCAGCGGCCCATCCAGTTGCAGCAGCGGCTCCCCGCCCGTACACACAACCAGCCGCTTCGCCGGCGCCGAACCGGAAGGCCACTTCTCCTGAATTGCCGCGGCCAACGAATTCGCGGTTGCGAATTTTCCCCCGCCGGGTCCGTTGGTGTCGGCAAAATCGGTGTCGCAGAACTGGCAGGTTGCAGATTCGCGATCCTCTTCCCGGCCGGTCCATAAATTGCAGCCCGCAAACCGGCAAAAGACTGCGGCGCGCCCCGATTGCGCGCCTTCGCCTTGAAGCGTATAAAAAATTTCTTTAACTGCGTAACCCATATAAAACGGCTCTCAGCTTTTTCGTGTGACAAGCGGATCGTCGATTCCGTTTTCGCGGAATCCTTTCTGGCGAAGCAAACAGGAATCACATTGACCGCAAGGCTCGCCCGTCGATGAAGGATCGTAGCAACTGCTCGTGAGCGCGTAGTCCACTCCCAGTTCGATGCCGGTCACAATAATCTGTGCCTTCGAAAGTGCAATCAGCGGCGTATGAATCTTCAATCGCTGGCGGCCCTCCACTCCGGCCTTGGTCGCAAGGTTCGCCATCTTCTCAAACGCCCCAATGAACTCAGGCCGGCAATCGGGATAACCGGAATAATCCAGCGCGTTAACGCCGATAAAAACATCGCTCGAACCAAGCACCTCAGCCCATGCCAGGGCGAACGAAAGAAAAATAGTATTGCGCGCCGGGACGTACGTCACGGGAATTCCGTGGCTCATCTCATCCATGGCGCGACCTTTGGGAACTGCAATATCGTCCGTCAGCGCCGATCCACCAAACACGCGCAAATCGATTTCGGCAACACGGTGCTGCGCCACCCCGATAGATGCGGCTACACGCTTGGCGGCTTCAAGTTCCCACACATGACGCTGCCCGTATGAAAACGACAGCGCGTAAAGCTCGTAACCTTCTCTGCGCGCAATCGCCAATACTGTCGCGGAGTCGAGACCGCCGCTCAACAACACCACCGCTTTCTGGGTCTGTGTCATCATGGTCCTACTTCAGATCTCCGCCCTTGCCAATATCCATCGAAGCCGGAATGGGATTATCTTCGTCAATGTACGATTCGATGCACTTGTCGAGCACGCCCTTGGCCTGCAAAATGAACTCCACTGCATCGCGTGCCGCGCCATGTCCGCCGCGATTCTGGGTCACGTAGTGCGCTTCTGCTTTTACACGTTCGCGCGCATCGCTCACCGCAATGGCCAATCCGCAATTGCGCATTACCGGCAGGTCAATAACGTCATCGCCCACATAGCAAATCTCGTCCAGAGCAACGCCTGCCTTCTCCATGATCTCGCGGATCGGCTTCATCTTGAACGCCTGTCCCTGGTAGATGAACTCCAGCCTCAGATCGCGAGCACGCAGTGCAACCGTCTCTGAAATGCGCTTGGTGATAATGCCGCATTTCAGTCCTCCCAGCCTGGCCAGCGAAATTGCAGTGCCGTCGTGCGCGTTATATCCCTTAGCCTCAACCATCCGCGTTTCGGTCTTGCCGTCCACAACCACCGGCACCGGGATTAGCCAGATGCCCCCGTCGGTCAGAACACCATCCACGTCGAAAAGAATGATCTTGATTTTGCGTGCGCGTTCTTCAGCAGAAGCTTCCATGAATCAATTCTACCTAGCGGTTTTCAGGCTGCTTTTGCAAGCGGAGGCATTCAAGAGAGAATGGAGAAATGAGCCAGGATCCACCGCGCCAACCAGGTCAGGAATCGCCGGCGCTTGAACCCGAAGACTATTACTACGAAGGCCCCAACATGGTCTTCACCGCCGCTTACCATCTCAAGCGCGGCTACTGCTGCGGATCGGGATGCCGGCACTGTCCCTACCATCCCGCGGAATCCGATCAGAAACCTGCTTAGACTTCAAGCCATCCGCGCCAAAGTGATGCTTTACTGAGTCGCGCCGCTGCCGCCCGGCGTTGCAATTGCGGGCGGCGCGGTGGTTGGCGACGCTGCCGGCGCAGATGCCGCCGTTTGTCGAACCAGCACGGCGAACCGTGGAAACGCAAAGCTGCCCCCGGCGTCGTCAATTACGTTCAACTGGCACAGATATTGGCCCGGCTTCAGCTTGTCGAGCGGCACATCCATCTCAAAGGCCACCGCATCGCGGCCTTCCACGTTGATCTGTTTCGCCTGCACAATCGGCGTTTCATATACCTTGGTCGATCCCTGTATCAGTTCCAGGCTGCTCAACAAATTAATTCCAGGCTTCGTGCCCTTAGGCAGGTTCTCCGCCTTCTCGCGCGCCGGGCTGTAGATCTCGTACAGCAGATACATGTGCTGATCCTGCCGGTACACGTGGCTGATGTTTGGCACGTATTCCTCGCCATTGCGCACCAGCGGGTCCTGCCTTTTGCTTGGCTGGCGAGATGCCGCCAACACAATCGAGCTCATCTTGAGCGGAGCCTTGCGCATGTCGGGCAGTGTTACGTCGGCAAGGAATGAGCCCATGCTGCCAGTCTGATTTTCGCGTACAACAAACTTGATCTGATATTTGCCGGGCGGAAGATTAAAGCTCGTCGTGTACTGAATGTTTTTTTGCCGCGCATTCAGGCTTTCATCCAGATTCAGCTTTACGGTCTCGCGCACATGGCCGATGGGCCGCTTGACCTCGTCAATAACCTCGCCCAGGATGTCGAGCGTCGCCTTGTCTTTATCGCCGCCTTTGACAAACGGAATCTGCGAACCAGGCACCAGCAGCGAAACAGGCATGAAGTAGCGATTGTCATCAACGCGGAAATACATGGTGTCCATATACACGGCCATGTCGGTCGCAGGCAGGTCGCTGGCAAGCTGATCGTTGAGCTGCTGCTCACGATCTTCACGGGCAGCGTGTTGAAAGTCGGCGGGCGCGTAGTAGCCGGGACGATATTCGATCTTCAACCCCGGTCGTTTCACCTTCACGGTCAGTTTGCGATAACGGCCATCGCGCGCAGGATTGTTCGATCGGAAACCGATAGCATAGAAAGCTGAAGAGTCATGCTGCACCTGCGCGAATGCCGGTGCAAAATCGTTCGAATCGAAGAAAGACTTGCCGCCGGTATCGGTGGAGAGCGACGCCATCACTTCCTGCGTGGCAAAGTTGGCATTCATGTTGTTCGTCACGGCGCTACCGTTATAGCCGGCATTGCCACGCAGGCTGCCCGTCGATGCATCGCCAAGCGGCCCTATCGCCTGCAATCCGCGCGTGTCCACGCTGTAAATGGCCAGGTTGGCGCGCACTGCCGCATTGATGGTGGCGCGCATCGAAGCCTGGTTCTCAATGCCGTCGCGCTGAATGCCGCCGGAGAAAAACAGCAGCGACTTCTTCTCGTTGATCTTCGCCAGCGCCTGCGATACCGTGCGCAGCGCGAACAGTTCGCGGTCCGTATTCAGATCGTTGTACTCCCCTTCGTCAGCTGTGTAGGCCGTTGTATCTTCCGTCTGGTTTGTGTTGGCAGTCGCTCCGGGCGCAAATCCCTCGCTCTCAGATCCGTTGTAAACGCCGACCTCGTGAAGCAGCGCGTCCTTATCCGCCGTGAAATCCTGATCGACTTTCAAGGTATCTCCGAGCGATGCCAGCGCAATCAGGTCGGCGGGCTGCATTTTTGTTTTGAGAAAGGTCTGCGCAGCTTCGACCGCGCGATCGAGATCCTCAGGCTGCATCGAAGTCAGATCAAAGAACATTACGATCAGGCGATGATTGCGAAGATCCTCAGGCTTGGCGACAACTACCGCCTTTTGCCCGTTAAGGTTTGGGCCCACTGCAAGGCCGCTCACCGTCGCTTCACTCAGCGGCGTGGCCATGTCCACGTTCTCATAATCAAACGTGTCGATGCGCTGTTCCTTGCCATTTTCGTAAACGCTGAAGTCGTTTGCCTTAAGGCCGCTCACAAGTTCGCCGGTCTTCGCATCGCGCACCACCACGTTGGTCAGCACCAGGTCGCTGTTGACCTTGAGCGTGAAACCGCCCTGCGGTGCATTGGAAACCTGCGCGGGCTGATCGGGCACACGCTGTTGCGCAAACCCAGGCGCAGCAAGCGCCGCTAGTGCCATCACCGCCGCCAACCTCTGCAACCAACCCGTCATGCAACCCCCGAAGTACGGTTTACAAGTTGACAAGACAACAACTCGTCAACTCGTAGACCTGTAAACCCACCAACTATTTTTAAAACCTGAATCGCGACGTGAACTGAAACGATCGCATCTGCCCTGCTGAGTTCACTTGTCCCGCAGTAGGCGAATTGATGTAGGTGTCCACTCCTGAATACTGCACCGTGTTGAACACGTTGTTCGCCAATGCGCGAAATTCCCAACTACGCGTTTCGCCCAGGTCCATCGTCTTGGACAGCGACATGCTGTTTGATATTGTTCCCGGCCCTGCGATCGAGTTGCGCGGCACATTTCCAAAAGCATTTCCAAACGCGTCGGTCGCGGGCAGTGCAAATGCGGCGGGATTGAACCATTTGCGTAGCGAGCCGCCGCCGGCAGTCGGCGAAACTCCCGCAGTGCTGTAGTCGGGTCGCAGCGTACCGGTAGTGCCGCGCGACACATCCGCGATAGCGGCTTGATAGCTCGGCGTCAGCGGCGTTCCAGTAGCGAAGTTGTACGAGCCCGAGACTGAAAGGCCCTCAAGAATATGCGAGGCCGCACCGCTCGTGAACCACCGCTTGTCTTTGCCGAATGGCAGCTCAAACACATAGGTTCCGCTCACGCGATGACGCACGTCGAATGTGGAGTTCCCTTCCTCGGCCGCGATGTTCTGCCAGTTCTGCACCACCACGTTGCCCACTCCGCCAACGCCGCTCGCATTGTCGATGGAATGTGAATATGTATAGTTAGCGCCCAGCGAAATGCCGCTGGAGAAACGCCTGTTCACGCGCAATGTGCCCGCGTGGAACCGCGAAGACGCAGCCGCCTGCTCATAGTTGAAGATCACGCTGCCGGGATTCGTCAGCGGACTGGCCGCGGTCGCGTGCGGCGCGCTCCGCACATCGAGATCGCTGCCCATCGATCCGTTGTAGCCCGCGTTCAAGACAACTCCCCACGGCAACGTGCGCTGAAGATCGAGATTCCAGACCTGCACGTAAGGCAGTTGATAATGCGGATCGACGGCGTAATTGCCCGGCGTCGAGGCGGTCGGCGGCGAAATAAATCCGTCGGCAAGCGTGAAGCAGGGATTCGTGAGGCTCTGCGCGCACGCTGAAGACGCGAGTTTGTTGGCGCCCACTTCCACGTTCGTCTGCTGATTGGCAAACGGCGGTTGGTGCGCCATTGCCGTTGCAAATATGGAGTACTGGCCCACCGTAAAATTCATTCCGTAGCCGCCACGCAACACCGTCTGCTTAAGCTTTGGAACCCGCCACGCAAACGAAAGCCGCGGCGCGAACGCGCGGTGATAGGGATACACAAGCGATGCGGGCAACCCACTGCCTCCGGCCAGCGCTTCCGATACCGACGTGAATCCACCATCAGGATTGGTCAGTACTTCAGCCAAGTGCGCGTACTTCTCCGTGTAGGGCGCGTAAAACTCATAGCGCAAGCCCAGGTTTAATGTGAGCAACGAGTTAACGCGCCAATCATCCATCGCATAAACATCGAATACGTTGTCGCGCAGATAACTCTTGGCCACCGATGTGTTGAGCGTGGACGATTGCGGCAACCCCAACAGAAAATCTGCGATTGGCGAACCGGTCGTCGGATTGCCCGCGGAGTTCTGCGTGAACAATCCAGTAAACGTGAACGTACCCGTCGCGTTTGAGCCGCCAAGGAAGTCGCGATGCACTCGGCGGTAGTCGCCGCCAAAACGGAAGTTGTGCTTGCCGGTTCTCCAACTCACCACTTCTGAAGTAGAGATGGTCTGTTGCGTGAGAAAATTCGGTTGCTGTTGCGTAAGGCCGGTGATAGTGCTGAGAGCAACACTGGGCAAGCCATAATTCAGCGGGCTCGGGTTCAGAGCGTTGCCGCCGGGGCCAAGTATGCCGAGTTGCGTGGCAATATCGTTTTTGCTGGTAAAGTAATTCGTCGTTTGGCTCTGGCTGCGATTCCAGTTCAAATTAAAAATATTGGTGAACCGCTTATAGCCGATCGTGTAACCGGCCTGGACGCTGTTTGAATCTGACGATGTTTTGCCGCCAAGTTGCGGAATCAGATTCACGTTGTCGGATGCCGAATGGCTCCAGCTGTAATTAAAATTGATGGCCTGGCGCAGCCCTTGATTCGTATTCGGTCCACCACGACGCCCGCCGCCACCGCCGCCACCGCCCGGAAACAGCCCGGAGTTCTTGCCAAGCGTGCGCATGTAGCGAGCGCTCGCCTCAGTCTGATTCGATTGGGCGGTATTGAAGAAGTGATAGTTGTAATTGCTGGTCGCGCTGCCCGCAGCCAGATTCGGCTCAGGGTAAAACTTCATCATGGCGACAGCGGCGGCTGAAATAGCGGATGGCGGAATCACATTCGGCGTACCGTTCGAACTGAACTGCTGAAAGTTCGCGGGGTTGTAAATACTGGGCAGCCCCGCTGCGGAAAAATCGCCAATGCGTTCCGCGTCGGTCGGCACTGTCGCATATTGGTCCAGCAAATTTGAACTGCGCGAACCCGACAGCGAAAGGAACACCGTATCTTTTCCGCTCGGCTTGGTGAAGTGCGGAATGTAGGGCGCCGTCATCAGCGTAACCCCAAAACGGTTGGTGCCCGATGCGGGCTGTGACTGCGACTGACCACGCAGCGCGAAGGGCTGAGCATTCAGCGCCGAGTTGCTACCCATCCAGAAAACAGCTCCGTGCGGCTGCGCCGGATTGAAGTTGCGGAAGTTGCCGCGCCCACCTCCAAAGCCACCGCCGCCGCGTCCTCCGCCACCGGGACCGCCAAAGCCGCCACCCCCTCCACCAAATCCGCCGCCTCCGAACCCGCCACCCCCTGGTCCGCCGCCAAACAAGCCACCCGCACCCGGAGCACCCTGCCCCGGATTCGCCGCGCGATAAGCCTCTAGCGCATCTCTGACCTGGTCAATGTTGACACCAGCCAGCGGGCTTACCTGTCCAGACTGACCGGTGATCGAAACAGATTCGGAACTGAAGTCCGTATTGCCGGCAGCAGACGGCAACTGTGCTCCGCTTACCCCTTCGGCTCCATTTCCCGTTTCAGTGTCGCCGCTGATGGCGCTCATCAAGCTGACGTTTCCGCCTCCGCTACCAGCCAATTGCTGAATCATGTTTGCCGCAGCCTGCAGATTGTCTGCGCCGCTTGCCTGCTGCTCCTGCTGCGCCGCGCGCGAAGCCAGAATCAACTGAAAATCAACTGTCTGCTCGTGGTTCGTAGCATTCAACAGAGCTTCCTGCGATCCAACCGCAAAAGCCGCAAACTGCGTGCGAATCACGTAGCGGCCATTCTGCGGCAGCGTCAATGACCAGGCACCGGTAATGTCGGTTGTCGTTGAAAATTTCTTCCCGGTAAGCGTGTTCTGCGCCGTAATGGTCACGCCCGGCAACGGTACGTTACCGCTCTTAACCACACCATGCAACCGGCCACCGGCCACCGGCTGAGCAGCCGCCTGTGAATCAGCAACCGTTGGAGCCGCAGCGGGAGCGCCGGCTGGAGCCTGTGCCCGCGCCGCAATGCCTGCAACAGAAACAGCCGCCGCGACCGCCCACACGAATACTGACTGCCCCATTCAAGCTCCCTTGTTCACGAAGACCCGCATACACTCTGACGCTCTAGCATGTGCGAAGGTTTACGGCGTAAAGCGCCGGCAGGTTCCCCGCTCTTCAAATCCGTGTGAATCACTTGCTCTTTTCTCGCAACCGTAACTCGGCAGGCACCCCGTGCCCCGTGCACTTGCGTTTCTCTCCTCTGCGTGTTAACCATTAAGTCAATAATCTTTTGATTGCTGCCATCGGAGTAAACCCCAGGCAGCCTGAGACAGGAATCTACCTATGAAAATCGGCACTACGATCCGCGCTTACCGCTTGCAGAAGGGCCTATCCCAGGGCGACATCGAAAAGAAGACCGGCTTGTTGCGTTGCTATCTGTCGCGGGTCGAAAACGGTCACACCGTGCCCTCGCTCGACACCCTGTCGAAGATTGCGCAGTCGCTTGACCTGCCCATTGCCCAGTTCTTTGCGGACGACTCCCTGGGGCACGAATTCAACACCCAGAAGCTGACCGACGAGGAATTGCGCTTCCTCACCCAGATTCGCCGCTACTCTTCGAATCTGAATGAGAGTGACCGCAAGTTGCTGCTGGCCATGGTCAAGAAGTTCGCCGCTACTGCGGTCTGATAAGGCTCACCGGCTCAAACAAGGTGCGGCAAACTCCCTGAGGGTCATTGCCTCGAAGGGTACGGGCATCCGTAAGACGAAGGGTACGGGCTTTAGCCCGTACATAAAATCCATGAAATTTAGAGGGCTTCAGCCCCTGAGGGAATACGGCAGGTTAAAACTGCGGGCGCAGTTGTGCGATAAAGAAGCCGGCTAACACCAGAATCAAGACCATCATGATGACTGCAATTTGCAGTCGCAGCTTGAACGATGTCCTCGGCGATCCAATCCGTGGCACCATCGGAGCGGCGAACAACAGTCCTGAGAGGAACCCGCCGATATGCGCGGAGTTATCCACCAGCACACCTGTAAAGCCCGCGCCAAAGTTGATTGAGAAGCCAATCACAAGATTAATGCCGGCAAAATAAATTACCGATTTGCGCAGGCGCTTGAGTTCTGAAGGGGGCACCGGCAGCCGGTTCGACTTGAGCAGCACAATCAACGCGCCCGCAATCCCAAACACCGCTCCTGAAGCACCCGCGCCAGGCAAAAAATATACCGCGCCAGACGGATCGTGCATTGGATGCATCCAGTTGAAGCCGGTGGAGAGCAGATTGCCGGCGGCGCCGGTCAAAACGTAAACGGAAATCAATCCGCCCCAGCCCATCAACGGCTCGGCCAGCAAGCCCAGGTTCCACAGGCACCACATGTTCGTTGCCAGGTGCAAAATACCCACGTGGACGAACATCGCTGTGACGATCCGCCACCACTGACCCAGCAACAGAATGTTTGCAGGCTGGTCCGCTCCAAAAAACAGCACCTGGTCCGCCGAAGGCGAAAAAGGACTCGCGCCATGCAGGACCATCGCCAAAAAAACCAGGCAATTGATCCCCACCAGCGAATAGGTGGCCGGTGCGGCAGACCACGACGGACGCTTGCGCCGAGGTGGTGGCGGCGGCGGTGGCGCATATCCGTTATCTGGAGGCAGTATCTCCGGTTGGGGGACGGGCGGACTTCCCATACCTCAACTCTAATGCATTTCGCATAAGGCCAACGTAACGAACCGCTGCAGATCCCGTTGCTGATAACTACATACCATCATGCGGTTGAATGCCCGCTTTTACACCGCAACCCAACCTCCGCAAACTGGCCTCCGGGGTTGTAGTCTGTAGTTTGGTTGTCAGCAATCCTCGCCCATCAGTCCCAACCCAAACACCCGCCCTACCCAAATCAAGGAGAATGCAATCGTGAGCCCTGTTGCGAACCAAGCCAAGCAGATTCGGCGAGCCCTGTTGAGCGTTACTGACAAGACCGGATTGGTCGATTTTGCCCGCACGCTGGCAGGCTATGGCGTGGAACTTGTCTCGACCGGCGGCACCGCGCGCGCTCTGCGTGAGGCCGGGCTCAACGTGCAGGACATCAGCGATCTCACAGGCTTTCCAGAGATGCTGGACGGCCGCGTAAAAACGCTGCATCCCAAGGTTCACGGCGGCTTGCTCTACATCCGCGGTAACAAGGAACATGAAGACGCCGTCGCCACCCACGGCATCAAGCCCATCGACATGGTGGTGGTCAATCTCTACGCGTTTGAAAAGACCGCCAGCCAGCCCGGTGTCGCCTTCGGACACCTGATTGAGAACATCGACATCGGCGGCCCGTCCATGGTGCGCTCTGCCGCCAAAAACTTTGAAGATGTGGCCATCGTTACCCGCGCTGAAGACTACCCTGCCTTGACTGAGGAGCTGAAGACCAACAACGGCGCCCTGACCCGCTACACCCGTTGGCGGCTGGCAAAGCAAGCCTTCGCGCTCACCGCCGCTTACGACTCCGCCATCGCCAACACTCTCGATCAAATTGCCCAGGCGCCCGCTCCAGAGTCACCCGCTTCGCCTGATACCACGGCCTTCCCCACAACCCTGCGCATCAACATGCGCCAGGCGCAATCGCTGCGCTACGGAGAAAATCCGCACCAGAAGGCGGCGCTCTACTCTGACGGCTCCGGCCTCGGCGTTGCGGGCGTAAACCAGTTGCAGGGCAAAGAACTCAGCTACAACAACCTCGTCGATCTGGACGCGTGCTGGGAGCTGGTGCAGGAATTCAGCGAGCCTGCCGTCAACATCGTCAAGCACACCAACCCCTGCGGAGCCGCTACCGGCGTCAACGTGCTCGAGGCCTATCAGAAGGCGCTCTCGTGCGATCCGGTTTCAGCCTTCGGCGGCATCATCGGCGTCAATCGTGAAATAGATGGAGCCGCAGCCGAAGAAATTGCCAAACTGTTTGTGGAGTGCATCGTCGCCCCGTCATTTACCCCCGAGGCCCGCGAGCGCTTCTCTGCCAAAAAGAATCTTCGCCTGGTTGAGATCCGCACCGCTCCCGCCAAACCGGTCACCAAGCAGGTCTCCGGCGGAATGCTGATGCAGGACGCCGACACCGCCAGCGTAGCCGAGTCTGAGCTCGACGTAAAAACGTGGCGTCCGCCCACGGCAGACGAGCTGCGCAGCCTCATCTTCGCCTGGCGCGTTTGCAAGCACGTCAAGTCAAACGCCATTGTCTACGCACGCGACGGTCAAACCATCGGCATCGGCGCCGGACAAATGAGCCGCGTAGATGCGGCTAAGTTCGGCGCCATGAAGGCCGTTCTCCCGCTGGCCGGTTGCGTCGCCGCGTCAGACGCTTATTTCCCATTCCCCGATGGCCTTGAGGCCGCAGCCGCCGCAGGCGCAACAGCCGTAATCCAGCCCGGAGGTTCAGTCAACGACCAGAAAGTGATTGAAGCCGCCGACAAACTGGGTATGGCAATGGTCTTCACCGGAATCAGGCATTTCCGCCATTGATTCCTAGTCAGTTACCGTCTGTGGCGAAAATCCCACGATTCCGCCACTCCTTCGCGACTAAACGCAGGTAAAATCGTCTCTAATAACAGGCAGAGTTACTCTTAGCCACTGCCTGTGCTGCCCTTCGGTCCGCTGGCTTGGTCGGAATCTCCCCCATCCGCTGGCCCCAGGGTGGGGTATCCCCTAAATGATGATCTTGAAAACTCGAGCTTTACCCACGTCGTTTACGCTTGCTGCCGCACTTCTGGTCTTCTCGCCGACGTGGCAGATGTCCGCCCAAAACACTCCGGGCGCCAAAACACCCTCCACGCCGCCAGCAGCGGTAACCAGCCCGCAGGCTGCAGCCACCGCTCCAGCTACGGCAACCCCGCCCAGCACCGCGGACCGCTCTCAGGCGTACTTCCACGACGCCCTGGCCAGCGTTTATGAAGATGACGCCGTTGCCCAGGGGCAGACGGAATTCGCCAATCGCGCCATTGAGGAGTACAAGCTGGCCCTCAATGCCGATCCGAGCTCTCCGCAACTGGCCAATGCGCTCGCCGACCTTTACTTCCGCATTCCCGGCCACGTCCGCGAGGCCGAAAGCACCGCGCGCAATCTGCTCAAGACTTCGCCCGACGACGTGCCCGCGCACAAGCTGCTGGGACGCATCTACCTGCGGCAGCTGGGCGAGGGTCAGAATGCAGGCGCCTCGCCAACCTCTGAAAATGAAGTGCTCAACCAGGCCATCACCGAGTTTGAAAAAATTGTGGCCCTGCAGCCGAACAGCGTTGAAGACCGCATGGTGCTTGGCCAGCTCTACACCGTCAAGCACGATCAGAAAAAAGCTGAAGAGCAGTTCAAGACCGCGCGCGATATCGAACCTGATTCAGAAGACGTGGTTCTGAACATGGCCCGTCTCTACGCCGACAGCGGCGACCTGCAGCATGCGGCTAAAGTCATCACCGACGTAGGTGTCAACGACCGCACCCCCAAGATGGAATTCACGCTGGGCGCCATCTACGACCAGTTGAAGCAGCCCAAAAATGCCATCGAGGCTTACAAGCGTGCCGTAGATATGCAGCCCGGCGACCCTCGCACCCTGGACGCACTTGCCCAGGCGCTGATGAGCGACGACCAGTTGGATGAAGCGCTCAAGCAGTATCGCGACCTTGCCGCCGCCGATGCGGATAACGCGGAGCCGCTGGTCCACATCGCCGACATCCTCGGGCGCCAGGGCAAATATGAAGAAGCGCTCACCACCATTCGCAAAGCGCGCAAGCTCGATGCCACCAGCCTTGAAGCCGGATTCAGCGAAGGCAAGCTGCTCGATATTCTTGGGCATTTCGACGAAGCCGCGCAGACCTACGCGGCTATGGTCGATCTGGCCTCGCACGCCAATGGCGCTTACACTGACGAGGAAAAAAATAATCGCAGCATCTTCCTTGAGCGCCTAGGTTCCATTTACATGGAACAGAACAAAACCGACCAGGCCGTCGCCACCTACCAGAAGATGATCGACATGGGCGGCGATTCGCAACTGCGCGGCTATCAGTCGCAGGTGGACGCTTATCGGTCGGCGCAACAGTTCGACAAATCGCTTGAAGTGGCCCGCAAAGCCGTTGCGGCAAACCCCAAAAAGCGCGAGATGAAACTGATGCTGGCCGGCGAACTAGCTGACCAGGGCAAGACCGACGAAGCCTTTGCGATGACCAAAGAGCTTTTGACCAACACACCCGAAGATCGCATGGTGTGGATCGCCACGGCCCAGATCGATGTGCGGTTGCGCCGCTTTAAAGAAGCTGAAGATGCACTCGACAAGGCTGAACCGCTCAGCACCAAAAAAGAAGATAAGCTCTACATGCTCTTTTTGCGCGGCGAACTCGCCGAGCGGCAAAAGCGCTTTGAGCCCGCCGAACAGTTCTTCCGCCAGGCGCTGGAACTTGACCCCTCCAATGCCATGACGCTCAACTACCTTGGCTACATGCTTGCCGACAAGGGCACGCATCTGCCCGAGGCGCTGAAGATGATTCGCAAGGCAGTCGATCAGGAACCGTGGAACGGCGCTTATCTCGACTCGCTCGGCTGGGTCTACTTCAAAATGGGTGAGTACGAATTGGCCGAAGACAACCTGCGCCAGGCCGTAGCCCGCAACCAGACCGATCCCACCGTCCACGAACATATGGGCGATCTGTACGAAAAGACGGGCCGCTTCCGCCAGGCAGCCGAGCAGTGGCAGCTTTCCCTCACTGAGTTCTCCAAGGCTGCTCCCGCCGACGTTGAGCCCGGAGACGCCGCCAAGGTGCAGAAAAAGCTGGATGCCGCGCGTATGAAGCTAGCCAACAAAGACACGGCCATCGGCCAGCCAAAGTCCTACTAACCTCTCGAAGAATTATGACCGGCGATTTCGAATCGACTTTTGCTGTATTGAGGTCCGCGTTAAAACAACAACGCGAGCCTCTTGCTGTCAGCGCCGATACTCCCGACCGTTTTACACTGGTCGGGCGAAAGCCGTCTCCGTTCCCCAAGCATAAAGGCAAGCCGATGTGGTTCGGTGAACTAAGGATCGGCAAGGCCTATGTCAGCCTTCACCTGTTGCCCTTGTACATGAATCAGCCGCTTCTCAAGCTGGTGCCGCCAAACCTCCGCAAGCGAATGCAGGGGAAAGCCTGCTTCAACTTCAAAGCCGCCCCGGATCCTGAGTTGCTTGCGGAAATCAAGCAACTGGTCGAGGCGGCTATAAAGGACTGGACCGAAAAGCAATTGCTTTAACTCGCCGCTATTTCTCCGCCGCCGCAGCAATGTAGTCCCCCACATTGCTCTTGTCCACCAGCGACGTGCCCGTATCCACAAACTCCGGATAATGCGAGAACGAATCGGCAGTGTTGTCTTTGCCAAGCTGCGCCGGAGGATTGTGGAACACCTCATCGAGCGACTTCAGCCCCACATACCCCATGGTGAACGGTTTCTGCGCGATGGTGGCTTCAATGCTGCCGGCCTTGATCTCGTCCAGCGTATCCTGGCTCACGTCCCACGCCATCACCACGCGATCGCTTCCATTGGAGCGCTTCACCGCATCGGCAACAATCTTGCCCGATGTGGCTTCAAGGCTGACGAACGCGTCAATTTTTTTATCGCCGGTAAGAGCCATAAACTGCTGCGTGCGATCGAACGCCGCGTTCCTGTCCGCCTTCACGTCTACCACTTCAACAATCTTGATGCCCGGATGCGCCGACAGCGAATCTTTGAATCCCTGCAGCCGGTCATCAATGTTCGGCTGCCCTGTAAAGGAGTAGAAGACGACGTTGCCTTTTCCGCCGAGCTTTTGAGCAAGATGCTGCCCGCCCGTTCGTCCGGCTTCAAGATTATTGGTGCCGATAAAATACATGCGCCTGCTGTTGCCGGCATCGGAGTCGACCGTGATGACCGGAATTCCCGCGGCAATCGCAGCATCGATTCCCGGCTTGAGCACAGCGGCATCGGCAACCTGAATGAGAATACCCGCCGGCTTTGCCGCCACTGCCTTTTGCAGCTCGACAAGTTCGGCCTGCGGATCGTAGTTATCCGGCCCCGCAACTTTCGCCGTCACCTTATACTCGGCGGCCGCTTTGTTAAACCCGTTGGCCAATGTCTGCCAATAGGACATTGTGGAGTTAACCGAAATCAGGTAATACACCTCTTTCGTGTTGTGACGGTCGCATCCCGACGCGAACATCAACCCCAACCCCGCCAGCGCCATAGCTGCTGTTTTAATCGCTTTCATCTCTACCTCCCTGCAGAAGTCTCAAAGCACGTCAACGGCCAGGAACATCTTCAACTTTCGCCTTTTAGATTGCGCATTTCGTCCCCACGCCGGCCACTTCAAGAATTCCGGCGGGATGGTACTCCCGCTCTCCCGGCGTTGTCCACTGTTCCATTTGGACGAAGGAGTGTTATAGCATCGCGGTTTGCGATTCATCGTGACTGGGGACACATTCGAGCGGCAGCGTCCCCCTGTGCGGTATAACCAGACGTGAAAGCATTCATTCCATTGTTTGATAATCAATACGGATGGAAAATAAAAACCAATCCCCTGCTCCGCTGCCCGCTGCCGTCGCCGCATGTGGCGATCCGGAAAACGAAATCGCGCAGCGCACGCACCCTGAAGCGCCGCACCCCTACCGCACTCCCTTTGCACGCGATGCGGCCCGCGTGCTGCACACGCGTGCGTTCCGTCGACTCGCTGGCAAAACGCAGGTGTTTACCCGCGTGCCAGGCGAGCCGCCCGGCGATCATTTCCGCAGCCGCCTCACGCACACGCTTGAAGTTACGCAGATTTCGCGCACACTGGCCCGCACTCTCGGCTTGAATGCGGAACTGGCCGAAGCATTGGCGCTGGCACACGATATCGGCCACCCGCCCTTCGGCCATGCCGGCGAGAAAGCTCTTGACGAAGCCCTGCGTGCCCACGGCCTCGGCTTCGATCACAATCTCCACGCACTGCGCATCGTCACCTGGTTTGAGGAGCGTTACCCGGCATTTCGCGGGCTCAACCTCACGCTCGGCGTTCGCGAAGGCATCGTCAAGCACTCGCGCGATTATTCAAAGCAAACTCATCCCGAACTAGCCGAATATTTTCTTGATCAATTTCCGCCTCTCGAAGCGCAACTCATCGACCTCGCCGACGAGATCGCTTACTTGACCGCCGATATCGACGATGGCCTCGATTCCGGAATTCTTTCACTCGATGCGGTGCGCCAAGCCGTTCCGCAGTTTCGTGAGTTCCACGACGCTGCGCTGCACAGCTACCCTGCGGCCGCTCCCAGGCTCGCCGTGTACGATGCTCTGCGGCGTCTGCTCAACGCCTTCGTAACCGATCTGATGAATGAGACCAGAGCGCGAGTGACGGCGGCGGGCGCGACCACGCTCGAAGATATTCGTCGCGCTCCGGCCAGGCTCGCTTCGTTGAGCGCAGACATGGAAAACGCACGCGCAACCACCAAGAAATTTCTCTACGCCAACCTCTACAACTCGCCCGGAATGGAAGAACTGCACGAACGCGCAGCGCATGTAGTCAAGAGTGTGTTCGGATTTCTGATGAACGATCTCGGCCTGCTGCCTGAAGATCATCGTGCGCAAACTCCCAGTCAAGGGCTGGCGCGCACCGTCGCCGATTACATTGCCGGCATGACCGATGCCTTTATCGAACAACTATGGGAGCGCTGCGGCGGCATGTAGCCCGCGTGAAACAGCCTGATATACCCTGCGCAAGGAAGGGACACTCTCGAAAGGTGAGTGGGCTGACCACCCGCCCCCCTCTACTGTGGAGTACTAGCAGGCCGGGGTGCGCCGCCACCGCCAAGAGCGCCGACTGGCAGCGCCCCTCCCTCCGAGAGGACTTTCATGTTCTCCAGCATCTTCGTGAAGCGAGCCCGGCGGCTGTCCATATCTTTCTGGCGGGCTGCGTCATCCGCGAGATTGCTGTTGTCGTAGACGAGCGTGTAGTTGAGTTGGGTGGTTTTGTCGGTGAGGGGCACGGCTTCAAGGGTGCCATGGTACATGCTGTAGCGGACGCCTTCGCGGACTGGCTGAGTGTAAAGGTAGCTGTACCTGGTTTTGGCTACGAGCACCTCGTTTCCAATGCTGCGGACTGTGCCCAGACTGCTGCCATCACCTGAGAGGATTGTGCAGTTGGGAATACCCCACTCGCCGATATCGCAGTACTTGCCGATGCGGGCCCAGACAGCGTCAATAGGCGCATTCACCACGACTTTCATGGGTACCGACACGTAGTGGGAATCTGGAGTTTGCAGGTCGTCCGGTTTGGGAGCATTCGGCATAGCCGACTTGTCGGAGTCTGCAACCTTGCCACCCTCGACAATTTTTTTCATGTTGGCGAGATAGTTGGTAAAGCGCTTTTTACGAACTGCAATCTCCGCATCACGAGCGGCGTCGTCAGCCAGCATGCTGTTGTCGTAAAAAAAGGTGTAGACAAGGCGCGAGGTCTTCGACGTGACTGGCTGCACTTCAAGCGTCCCGTGGTACAGGTTGTACTTCCCTTCCTTTCGGACAGGCTGCGCATAGGTGTAGCTATGCTCCGTTTTGCCGACAAGGATTTCGTTAACGATTGTGCGCTCAGAGGCGAAGCCGCCGTCGCCCTGGATGAGCTTGCAATCAGGGAATGCCCATTCACCGATGTCGCAGAACTTGCCGACACGCGCCCAGGTAGTGTCAGCGGGAGCGTCTACATCCTGGCTGAGCTCAAGAGCGACGTAGTGGGGATTTGGGACCTGCAGGGGAGCGGGCGCGGGCCGAGGTGTCTGCGGAGGAGTGGCCTGCTGGGCAATGGAAGCGGTTACTAATGAGCCGAGAAACACGACGGCAACGAGGTGGCGCATGATGAAGTTCTCCCTGGCAAGTCGAAATTTTGAAGTCGTTTTGGGGTGAGATGAACTTGGCTTTTTTCGGACGTAGCCAATGTAATGCATCGCAATTACGAGTAGCAATACATTCCCCTGGAGGACCAGTCCAGGTGTGGCCGGTGGCCCGGTTTCCTATATCCTCATCCAGCACTGAAAGTGGGTGCCCCAGGTCCCTCGCAATTGGGGACCTGGGATACCGAAGACCTCAACGGGCCCTAAGCGCCACTCACCTACTGCACAGTCCCCTTCGGCCTTAGCTTGCGTAAATCCATCGCACAATCAATCGCATTCTGCGCGTGCAAGCGCAGATTGTCCGCAGCTGCCCACAACCACACGCGCGAAGTCTGATTGGGATTGCGGCCCGTCTGCTCCGGGCGCAGACGCACGAGCACATCGTTCTGCCCTGTTGCAGCCAGATTCGACGGCGAATCCGTGTCTTCAAGCACCAGGTCAACGTGCTCTCCGCTCAGCGCCTCTTCAAGCGCGGAGATTTCAACCGGCCGTTCCAGCTCCACAAGAATTGAAAACGTGAGCCCGTGGAACACCGGAGCCAGTACAACCTGCATTGCCAGCTTTGGCCAGCGTCCGGCGGAGAGTGAATCATAATGGCGGCGAATGCGCGCCTCCGCACCCGCCAGCCCTATGGTTGTGCTCTCGCCCAGGCCGCCCAGCAAGTTGTAGGCCGCCTGTGCGTCGAAAATGGCGCGCGGCAAACTTTGAAAACTCAACAGGCTCACCGTTTGCTGGTGCAGTTCGTCCATTGCGCCGCGTCCAAACTCGCTGGCGGGCAACATCACCGTAGCTCCCGCAACGCGAACCGGCGCCGCCTGCTGCACGCGCTCCAGCAGCAAACCCAGAGTAACGGCTGCGGGATGCGCAGGCACCACGGCAGGCGTAAACAAATCCGCAGCCGCTGCTTCAGAACCCAGCCACGGCGCGCGCACCAGCACTCCCGCTTCCTGGTCCAGCGCTCCACTCAAATCCAGAACCGTTGAACCAGAGCGCAGTGCCTGGCTCCAATACATGCGCGTAAGCGCCTCAGAGCCGCAAAGAAAAGTAAAATCCACGCGCTCAAATGCATCGGGGCCGAACCCCTGGATGATCGTGACCTCGTCTCCGACCTGGTCAAGCTGGCCGCGCGCATCTTCCTCATCAAGCAGCGCGAATCTGGCCGCTGCCAGCGGCGACTCCGATATCACGTCTTTCAACTCACGCCCAAGGAGCGTAGAGGCTCCGGCAATTGCTATCTTGTACACAAACATCCTTTGTTCGGAATTCTAGAAAATATTAGAGGAATCTGATTGAGTCCCGCTTGTCCAGATCCACATCCCCTGCGTCGGTGTCGGACGCATCTGGCGTGGCTCCAACCGGCCTTATGCGCCGCCGGCGCGACCACGAATACGCCGCCCCCGCCCATATGCCCGAAAACATGTACGTCAGAGCCATGGCAAAAAGCACAAAGTTGGAATAACGGATCGTCACATACATAAAGATGGCAATCAGCACCAGGATTTGGAAGGGATGGCTCTTGGAAAAGTTGATCTCTTTACCAGACCAGAAGCGCCACGTGCTCACCATCAGGAAGCCGGTAAGGCCAACCAGAATCATCCACGAGACGGCGATCCACCAGTACTGGTTTGGAATGCCGTAGCAAAGATGCACGCTCGATGCCAGTAGTCCTGCGGCTGCAGGAATCGGCATACCGACAAAATATTTGCGCCCCGGACGGCCCGGATTGCGCGGCTGCGCGTCATGCGAAATGTTGAACCGCGCCAGGCGCGATGCTCCGCTCAACAGGAACAGGAAGCAGACAAACGCACCGGCCTGCATAACGTGCTGCCGCAATTCCGTATTGATTGAATCGGGCAGAAAGTGGAATCCCCACACAAACGCCAGCAGGCTCGGCGCCACGCCAAACGTAATCACGTCGGCCAGCGAATCCAGCTCCTTACCAAAATCGCTGCACGTGTTGGTCATGCGGGCAATGCGCCCGTCGAGGGCGTCAAAAGGAATCGCAAACAAGATGCCGATCGCCGCCAGATCAAGATGCAACTGCGCGTTGCCGCTGATTGCCTCAATCGTCTGCGTGATCGACCAGTAGCCGGCGCCGATGTTGATTGAAGTAAAGAACGAAGGCAGCAGGAACATTCCACGATGCAAGCGTGCGCGCCGAACCTCGGCTCGCGCTGGATCGTTGAAGGAGTGATTGAAATTCAAGCGCGAACTCCCCCGGGCAGTTCCGGTACCGGCGCGCCGACCGCCGCGCCCAGAGACACTGTGGCCGCTGGCTCCACGACCATCGTCACCGCTTCAGGCATTGCCGCCAGCACGCTGAACCCGCCCTTGACGCGCTCGCCCACCTTAACCCGCACTGCCGCGTGGGCTGGGATAAGGACATCCACCCGCGAGCCGAACTTGATGAGCCCCACGCGCTGGCCGCGCTGCACCACGTCGCCTTCTTTGAAATTGAAAACAATGCGGCGGGCAAGCAGGCCGGCAATCTGCTTGAATGTCACTTCGTAACCGTCTCCGCGCACCGTCACCATATTCTGTTCGTTGCGTTCTGCCGACGCCGGGTTCATCGCGTTCAGATATAAACCCTTTTGATATTCCACACGGCTGAGCACACCGCCAATCGGGGAGCGGTTTACATGGACGTCGAAAACGCTGAGAAATATGCTGATCCGCTGCCGAGGGCCGGCAGGCGTATCGATTCTTGCTGTTTCGGTAACCAGGCCATCGCCCGGCGACACAATCAAACCGTTACCGGCGGGAATCAGCCGTTCGGGATCGCGGAAAAACCACAAAAAGAAAAATGCAAGCAGCAGGGGGACCGTTGCCCATGCTCTGGCTCCCGTGGCCCATACAAGCACCGCAGCCACGGCCACAAGGCTCAAACCGTAAATATAACCATCTCGAACCATTGTCTCAACGATGATTATACGGTGATCCGCCGCCGCCTGAGACCCTGCGCCGCATAGTACCCGAACTTAATGACGCGCAAAGGGATAAACACACCACTCGCGCGGTCGTTAGACCAAGGCTCAGTGCTCGGGGAACGTTTTCCCCCTGGAGCGTTATGCTACTGCAGGCGCCCTGCGTTCGAGCGCAAATATCAGGTCCTTCGCATGAAGCTTCAGCTTCTTCAGGCGAACTTCCTCGAGCTGTTCATCTTCACTTAAATATGGCTTTTGAAGCAATTCTTCCAACCGCTGAGCGTAACGACGATGTTCGGCATGCAGACGATCAATCTCTGCGCTCAGCGTGGCATCCTGTACTTCATCCATCAAGCACCTCCGAGTATTTAAGGAACACTTACATATATCGCCGTCAAATGGCAAATCGCAAGGGGGTAAATCGCCAAAATATGTCGAATCCTGTGAATTTCGTAATTTGAACGCATCATGTGTGACCGTAATCACAACGCGCAAGGTGTGAATCACAACATGGAAAACTTGCTGAAAAAGAGCGAACGGTTCAGCCCAGAGTCACGCTCATCAGAATCGCATCGTCTTCGGGTTCAGTGTAGTAGCGCGGGCGAAGTCCGATCTGCCTGAAACCATGTACCAGGTAAAAGGCATTTCCGGTGTGGTTCGAAGTGCGCACTTCCAGCAGGATTTCGCTCACCGCTGCAGCCTTGAGTTCGTCGATCAGATGGGACAGCAGCTTTGTGCCGATTCCCTGCCGCTGAAAATTTGCCCGGACCCCAATCGACTCGAGTTCGGCCTGAGGCGGAAGCAAACTGGCAATCGCAAACCCGGCAATCTCGCTCACTTCGTTCACAGCCACAATTGCAATGCGGCGCGGCGTTGAACTCGGATCGAGCGCGGCATCATAGACCGATTGCGGCCAATGTGGCGCGTCTTTCAGAGTTGACGCAAGCGCCATCGTCGGGCCGATGTCCGCGGCAACCATCTTGCGAACCGTGAAGAATGCAGCAGAATTGGCACTCATAAGCGTTTTGCGGCGGCCGCCTCGCCAAAAATTTCCGCATCCGATCGCCGCAGGTAATGTCCGTCAAGCAGCGCGAGATCGTCGTAGATGCCCGCGATCAGCCGCGATTCACCCAACCGCAGCGCATCGCTTGCCAACGGCGCCGCACATCGAACCATTTGAGTCGAAGGCCACGCGGCCTGCAGCAGAACAGCAGCGGAGTCGTCGCAAACAGCAACTCGTAACGGAGCCGGCTGAGCAGCAAGCTCGCGCGCCCCAGCCAGCAACTCTTTCGCCTGCTGACCCATCTCTTCAACCCGCAAAAATACCTCGTCCCGATGCGCATCCAGTGCGCACGAAGGAACGCCCGCCTTTCTCGAAAGCACAAGCAGTCGCGAAAGAGCAACAACCGGAATCTGCAAGCCCTCGGCAAGACCTTTGACTGCGCTGAGCCCAACGCGCACACCCGTAAAGCTTCCGGGGCCATTCACGGCGACGATCCCGCCCAGGTCCTTAAGTCCGACTTCGTTGCCCGCCAACAATTCACTCACGGCGGACACGAGCACGGCGGAGTAGGTCCTCCGGGCAAGCTCCGTTTCGCCGAGAATCTCCAGGTCCCGCCCAGCGAGCCGGCCCAGAGCTACCGAACCCGACGGGCCGCAGGTGTCGATGCTCAGCATCAATCCGCCGGGCGGCATTGGACCCCGCGGAAATAAATTTCCATTGCCCATATCTCCTCAGCATGACACACCGGCTGAAGCAAGCTCCAGGCCGTACGCGCAACTGCAGGCCGCTTTCCGGTAATCTGTTAGCAGCGTTAGTACAAAATGATTTGGGGATGTGCAGACCCCCGGCGCCATGCCGGCCACTCTCCAATCGCAACCCGTATGTCCCTGGCTTAGAGAAACTGAAACAGAAGTGAGGACCAGTCCTGGCAGCTGCGGCCAAAGCACTCTCTTTTCATGACACATGGCGTCCCCGCGCCAACCCGTGGGTCATCGCCATCACTGTCACGTTAGCCACCTTCATGGAGGCGCTGGATACCTCTATCGCCAATGTCGCAATGCCTCACATCGGCGGCTCGCTCTCTGCCAGCCGCGATGAAGCGACCTGGGTGCTGACCAGTTACCTGGTAGCCAATGCCATGGTTCTGCCCATCAGCGGCTGGATTGCCAATCGCATGGGCCGCAAGCGGTTCTACATGACGTGCGTGCTTTTATTTACCATCGCTTCTTTGATGTGCGGCTTGGCGCCCACCCTTGGGCTGCTGGTATTTTTTCGCGTTATTCAGGGCGCGGCCGGCGGAGGATTGCAGCCCAGCGAACAGTCCATCCTTGCCGACACGTTTCCACCTGAGAAGCGCAGCATGGCCTTTGCTGTTTACGGCGTCGCGGTGGTGATGGCGCCGGTCCTCGGTCCAACCGTGGGCGGATGGATCGTGGACAACTACGCCTGGCGCTGGATCTTCTTCCTGAACATTCCGGTGGGCATTCTCTCGCTGTATCTCACCAACCGCGTGGTTGAAGATCCGCCGTATGTGACCGAGATTCGCAAGCGCCGCATCGGGATCGACTACTGGGGCCTTGGCCTGTTGATCGTTTCCATCGGGGCGCTCCAGATCATGCTCGACAAGGGTCAGGAAGACGACTGGTTCGGTTCCAGCTTTATCATCACCTTGTTTGTCGTCGCCGTCATCGGCCTCATCATTTTCATCGCGCGGGAACTGTCTGTCGAGCATCCCGTCCTCGACCTGCGGCTTTTTGCGCAGCGCAACGTGGGCATGACGCAGCTTGTAATGTTCCTGGTCGGCATGTCGCTCTATTCGAGCACTGTGCTAATCCCGCAATTTCTGCAGGAGATCATGGGCTACTCCGCGCGGCAGGCCGGCATGGCCGTCTCCAGTGGCGGACTGGTGCTGATGTTCCTGTTCCCCGTTGCCGGTGCGCTGGCGCCCAAGTTCGATCCGCGTGTCCTGGTCGCGACTGGATTTGCCATCACCACTTTCGGTCTATTTCGCATGACGCAAATCGACCTGAACATCAGCTTCGGCATGGCGGTAAGTTGGCGCGTGGTTATTGCGCTGGGGTTGCCGTTCCTGTTCATTCCCATCAACACGCTTTGCTACGCGGGCATTCCGCAGGAAAAGTACAACGAGGTAAGCGGCCTGACCGCCCTGATGCGTAATCTCGGCGGCAGTGTCGGCATCAGCTTTGTGACCACGCTGCTGGCGCGCCTGAGCCAGAAGCACCAGGCTATGCTCTCGGCGCACACGGCTCCCGGCAATCCGCCGTTTGAAATGATGCGCAGGGCTCTGGAAGGCGCATGGAAGTTGCGCGGTAGCGCGGCTCCGGATGCCCTGCAGCATGCCGGCGCCCAGATCTATGGAATGGCGCAGATCCAGGCTCGCCTGCTGGCTTACGTTGACGTGATCTGGATCATGGTGGCGCTGACCGGCATGCTTATTCCGCTGCCATTCATTATGCGGCGGCCCAAAAAGCTGCAGCCCGCGCCGAGCGGACACTGAGTTGTCAGCTGTCAGCTATCAGTTTGGTCTTGCCACTGATGGCCGCTTACGCACGATAGAACTGAAAGCTGACGGCTGATAGCTGAAAGCCGCTCTCTAAACCGCTGCGAGCGCCTGCTCCAGATCCGCGATCAGGTCTTCCTTGTCCTCAATGCCGATCGAGAGCCGGATGCGTCCCTCGTTGATGCCCATTGACTGGCGCACTTCTTCGCTCACCGAACCGTGCGTGGTGGTCGCCGAGTGCGAAGCCAGCGATTCGACACCGCCAAGCGATTCCGCGTTGATAAAGATCTTGATTGTTGAAAGGAAGCGCGCAGCTTCATCGCGCGATTTCAGCTCGAAGCTCATCATGGAGCCGAAACCTTTTTGCTGTCTGCACGCAAGCTCGTATTGCGGATGGCTCTTCAACCCCGGATAAGCGAGCTTGCTCACCTTCGGGTGCGTTGACAGGTACTCGGCTACGGCGCGGCCGTTCTCTTCGTGCTGCTTGATGCGCAAGGGCAGCGTCTTGATGCCGCGCAGCACCAGGAAGCACTCGAACGGCGACATCACGCCGCCGGCTGCCTTCTGCACCAGCAGGAAGCGATCCTTGTGCTCAGGCTTTGAGCCGATCAGGGCTCCGCCCAAACCATCCGAGTGGCCGTTGAGGTACTTGGTGGTCGAGTGCATCACGATGTCCGCGCCCAGCGCCAGCGGGCTCTGCAGCGCCGGCGAAAGAAACGTGTTATCGACGCTGACTTCAGCGCCACCGGCGTGGGCAATCTTCGCCACTCCGGCGATGTCGGTAAGCACCATCAGCGGATTGCTGGGCGACTCAATGTGCACCAATTTCGTATTCGGACGCATGGCCTTTTCGACGGCCTTCAAATCGCTGGTGTCGACATACTCAATCTGGATGCCGTAGCCGCTCACGATCTGGTCGAAGAGCCGCACGGTGCCCGCGTACACGTCGCGCGAGCAGACCACATGGTCGCCGGCCTTCAGCATCGCCACCAGAGCGGCAATGGCCGCCATACCGGTGGTAAAGGCGTGTCCGCTGGTGCCGCCCTCAAGCGCAGCAAGCGCGGTTTCAAGTGCGTCGCGGGTGGGGTTTCCAGCGCGCGAGTAGTCCCAGCCGCGGTCGGTGCCGATGCCGGTAAGTTCAAAGGTGGAAGACAGATACACGGGCACGTTCACCGCGCCGGTTTGCGGGTCCGGGGATTGCCCGGCATGCACAGCAAGAGTCGAGTACTTGTATGGGGACATGATTAGCTTCTAGCAGTTAGCTCCTGACTACTAGCTTATCGTGCCTGGGGGCAAATTTCCCCCTTGGGTCAGTTCGTAATGTGGTTTGCCAGGTTCAAGCGAGTTTTCGCCGAGCATCTCAGTTTGACCTTGATTTGCATCGGATCAAACCCCGCACGACTCAATCGAAGATATCGCGTGGTGCCAGTTTCGGCTCTGTTCTGCCGCTTGCGAGGCACTGAATCGATCTGTTATGTTCTGCGTTCTGAGCCGGGAAGTACGCCAGCAAGTTCCAGGCTTGTCGGTTCGGAAATCCGGAGGATAGATGTATCGTCGCCAGTTCCTGAAAACGCTGGCGCTGGCTGCTCCCGCTGGCGCTCTAGCCCCCAACTTCAACACTCTCGCGCTGGCGTCTCCCGCTCGCGCTGTCGTGCCTTACTTCTTTGAGCTGGCTGCCTCGGAGCGCAAGAAGGTAAAAATCACTGACGTTAAAGTGATGCGGCTCAAAATGAGCCCAGGCGCCCATGAGATGCCTCTGGTCAAGATTGAAACCGATGCAGGCGTGCATGGAATCGGCGAGTGTCATCACGACATCACTGGTCTCGGAGCGAAAGACACCGTCCTGAACGCATTCCGCGAAATGCTGATAGGTCAGGATCCCTTCGACATCGACAAGTTGACAACGCAGATGGCGTGGAGGACTTCGTACCTCGGTGGTTATCACGGCGCCGCGATGCACGCCGTGACCGGCTGCGAGGTTGCACTTTGGGACTTGACAGGCAAGCTGCTGGGAATGCCCGTGCGCAAGATTCTGGCGGGCGGCGCATTCACCGACAAGGTTCGCGCCTACTGGACCAACCAGCCGCGCAATCCTCTGGACCCCGCTTCGTGCAAAGAGTGGGTGGACTACATCAAAGGCTCAGTCCAGAAGTGGACCGCTGCGAAGTGCCACAGAATTTTGAGGCGGCCAGGCGGCGAAGCCTTGAATCGGCAGTTGTCGAACGAAGAACTCGACAAGCTGGTCCAGGAATATACGAACATCCGTGAAGCCGCGGGGCCCTACTTCGAGATCGCAGTGCACTTCCATTGGGAGCTCGATTACATCAACGCCCTGCGGGTGGCGCGCGCGCTCGAAAAGATTCGCCCCTGGTGGATCGAAGATCCCATGCCGCCGAACTATACGGACCAGTGGGTCAAACTCACTGCCGCTTCGCCTTCTCCGATTCTGACCGGAGAGAATCTTTACACCCGACGCGATTTTCAGCCGTTTATCACCAACGGGGCAGTGAACATCATAGAGATCGATATCTCAATGGCCGGCGGGCTACTTGAAGCCAAGCGGATCGCCGACATGGCGTACATCTATAACATCCCCGTCGCCACGCATAATGTGATGGGGCCGGTGGCCACTATCGCCTCGGCCAATTGCGGAGCGGCGATGGCAGACTTCCTTGGGCATGAAACATTCGACTTCAAGAACGGGCCCAGAGCCGGCGAAACAGATGTGATCACTTATGATCGCGAACTGATTCAAGATGGCTATATTCAGCTTTCTGATAAGCCCGGTTTGGGAGTCGAAATCAACAAAGACGTGGCTATGAAGCACTTGATGGACGGCGAGACATGGTGGGGCTAGGTCTTTGCCCCTTTTGAATGCTTTAGCGGTTTATTGCGCTTCGAATGATTGACGACGAAATCGAAACCGGGCAATTCCAACAGGATGGTCAAATGAAAACGCGGTTTTGGAACTCTCTTCTCGTAATAGCGGCGCTCGGCTGCGCGTACACACATGCCCAACAGCCTGCACCCAACGGAGCGGACGTTCACAGGCTGGCGGCCCAGAGAGCGGCCGGATTGGAATACCCCGGGCTGCTCGACCGCCTGTGCGTTGTCCCTCCGAATAAAGAGAATTCACCGCCGCCCCCGCCACCCTCCGCTACACCGCGCCCAGTGCCGGACCGCTCAAGCTGGTACGCTCCGCCGTTCAAAGTCTTCGACAATCTCTACTGGGTCGGCACCAAGATTCACTCCTCGTGGGCATTAAAAACAAGCGACGGCATCATCCTGATCGATACGCTTTACAACTATGCGTCGGAGCCCGAGATCGTCGACGGGTTAACGAAGCTCGGGCTCGATCCTGCGACGGTGAAATTTGTCATCGTTTCGCATGGACATGGAGACCACGACGAAAGCGCCAATCTGATGCAGCAGCGTTTTCATGCCCACATCATCATGGGCGCGCCAGATTGGGATGCCATCGAAAAAGGCCGTCCGATGCCGGGAGGCACACCGAAGCGAGACATGGTCGCGACCGACGGAGAGAAACTCACGCTGGGCGACACGACCGTAACGATCGTGCTCACGCCCGGCCATACGCTGGGAACTCTCTCGCTGTTGTTCCAGGTCAAGGATCAGGAAAAACCATTGAACGTGGTCTATTCCGGCGGCACAGCGTTCAACAATCAGTTCGACGCCGAACGTTTCCAGATGTACATCACTTCGCAGCGGAAACTTGCCAGGTTGGCCGCCGATTCAGGCGCAACAGTCCTGCTGTCGAACCATTCCGAATTCGACGACGCTTATACGAAGGCAAGGCTTCTTGCCTCCCGCGGGCCTGGAGAGCCCAATCCATTCGAGGTGGGGCAGCAGTCGGTGGCGCGCTACTTCACGACCACTGATGAATGCGCGCAGGCGGCGCTGCTCGAGTACAAGTGAACGTGTAGAATCCCGCCGTCATCCTGCCTTTAGTTGTTCTCGGCAGTCTTCGCAGCTTTCTTTCTGCCGCGCGGAGTCGAGGGGAAATAACCGGTCTTGGTTCGCACGGTGAGTTTGTTGGTCCCCTTGCCTTCGGCTGTTACCTGCACATGGCGGAAGCCCGGCTCCGTGGTCGGCTTGGTTGAGCGGTAGCCAAGGGTGTACTGGCTGCGGATATCGCGAGCCACTTCGGCGGCGATCTCGTCCACCTGCTCCATCGACTTTGGAAAGTAGGCAAGCCCTCCGGTTTCGGTGGAGAGCAGTTCGAGCGCCCGTCGCGCGTGGCGAATGTCGGCGCGGCTTGACTCGTCGCCGAACAGCAGGCCGATGGAATAGATCACCGGGCCGGACAGTTCCTGCACGCGGCGGATGGCCTGCTCCAGGTTAAGCGTCGAGGCGTTATCTTCACCGTCGGTAATGATGACCAGCACTTGCTTGGGGCGCTTGCCATCGGCTTCCAGCTTGTCTGCCGAGGCAACGACAGCGTCGTACAGCGCAGTTCCGCCGCGAGAGTCGATATGCGAAAGCCCATCGCGGAGCTGATTAATGTCGGAGGTAAATTCCTGATCGATGAACGCTTCGTCGGAAAAGTTCACCACGAATGCTTCATCTTGCGGATTCGACGCCTGGACCAGATCGAGCGCAGCCTTGTTCACCGACGGGCGCTTCTTGTACATCGATCCAGAATTGTCGATGACCAGCGCAATGGAAACGGGCAGGTCAGTGTGCTGGAAGCTGATGATGTTTTGCGGGACGCCGTCTTCGGTGACCTTGAAGTTCTCCTTCTTGAGGTCCTGGACGATCCTTGAGCCATCGAGCACGGTGCAGTTGAGCACCACTTCTTCAACGTCGGCGCGCAGCACGTAGCCGCTGCCCTTCTTTTCGAGTGAGCCGTTGTCGAGCGATGGGGCGGTGATGTCCGGCGAACGCACCGGGTCGCTGTCCTCTGTGAGCGAAGGAGCCTGGGCCGGGACGGGCTGGGCGGCAGGCGTTTGCGCGTTGGGAGGGGGAGTTGTGGGCCTTTGTTGCGCCGGCAGCAATACCACTGCGCCGGCCAGAAAGGTCGCGAGAACCGCGTTATTGCAGAGGCGCATAGTAGCCGGTACGTGCATATACAGTCAGCGGTGGCAGCCCCGGAGGAGGATTCACCTTCACCTTCACTTTACGCCACTTACCATCCCGGGTTAGGTCCTGTGGCCGGTATCCAATCACATACTGGTTCCGCAACTCAGTTGAAATCTTTTCAGCAATGTCGCCCAGTTCATCGATATCGTCTACCCGGAACAGCCTTCCGCCGGTCACTTCGCTGATGTCTGCCAGCAGTTGCGGGCCGGTGCGTTCCTCGGGGGTGGCCGCGTAGGGATCGAAAATACCGATCGAATAGATTTCCACATCCGCCTCGCGAACTTCGGCTCTCACTTCGCCTTCAGTAAATCGCGACCGGTTGTCGCCGCCGTCTGAAACCACCAGCAGCGCCTTGCGTTCGTGGCGCGCGTCCCGCATTTTCTGCACGCCGTAATAAATTGCGTCAAGCAGCGCGGTGCGGTGGCCGGCGCGCACGGTGGCCAATCGAGCTTGAATATCTTCGACAGAGCTGGTGAAATCCTCAATCAGCTCCGGCCGGTCGTTGAAGCCTATGACAAAAAACTCATCCTGAGGATTGGCAGTTTTGGCAAACTGCAGAATCGCCTCCTTGGCCCTGAGGAGTTTTGACGTCATTGAACCGGAAAGGTCAAAGATGATGCCGATGGAAACCGGTGCGTCCTCAGCAGCGAAAGACCGGATGGACTGCTCCCTGCTGTTTTCGTAGACCTGAAAATCGCTCTTTTCGAGGCCGGTCACGAGCCGGTTCATGGGGTCGGTCACCGTTATCGGAACCAGCACCAGGTCAACGTTCATGCGAATGAACGATCCGGGTCGCACCTTCAGTGCTCCGGGGCCTGTCTGGGCCGGGGCCTCGGCGCCCTTGGGAGCTCCCGTCTGGGGGGCCGTGGTGTTTGACGGAGGCACAACTTGTATTTTGTTGAGCGGATCCTCCTGGGCCGGGGCGTGGCAGGGGAACGCCAGTGCTGCCGCCAGGCTAACCACCAATATTCCTTTGATCCTGAGCCCGTTACCTGCCAGATACAAGCCGTTTTGGCTGCCTCTGCAGATGCCTTCGATTGGGACCTTGGTCATCTTTCCATTCACCCAAAGATTGGAGGCGATATTAACACGATCACTCGGTGGCTGGCGTCACAGACTGGTCATCATTTTGTCTTCATGGAGGCGGACAGTCGATTACCTCGCCAACGGGCTGCAAAAACCCTGACGCGGCAGCAGTTGGGATACAATCGACCCTAGTGTACGGCTGCGCCGCAGTTTCAGAAAGCGGTACTTCAGCGTGCAAATCCAACCGCTTGAACCTGGAGCAAGACCCCTCACATGGCTCGCATTTATCCGTTTCGCGCCTGGCGTTACAACCCCTCCGCTGTCCGACTTGAAGACGCCGTAACACAGCCCTACGACAAGATTTCACCGGCAATGCAGCAGGCTTATTACCAGCGCAGCCCTTACAACCTTGTTCGAATCATCCTGGGGCTACCAGAGTTGTTCGATGCTGAGCGCGGAGAAAGCGTCTATACTCGCGCTGCCCGCGACCTCAAGGCATGGAAAGAACAGGGTGTTTTAACGCAGGAGAAAGATCCCTGCGTCTTTGCCTACTCGCAGCGCTTCACCGTTCCAGGCACCAATACAATGAAGGAGCGCCGCGGTTTTATCGCGCTAGGCAAGCTGCATGAATACGCTGAGCAGGTCGTCTTTCGTCATGAGCAAACTCTCTCAAAACCGAAGAGCGACCGCCTGAGCCTGCTGAAGGCCACGCGGGCGCACTTTGGACAGATCTTTATGCTCTACTCTGACCCCGCTGGCAGTGTGGAATCGATTCTGTACGACGATCTTGGTCCCGCCGAAGGTGAAGTAACCGACGAGTACGGCGTTCTGCACCGCGTCTGGCGCATCAGCGATCCCGCCACCATCCGCCTGCTGGCAACGGCCATGGATGACAAGAAGCTCATCATCGCCGACGGCCATCATCGCTACGAGACCGCACTCAACTACGCCAAAGAGCATACCCCCGCGACCTCGGCGCATACCGAGACCAATTCATCGCACCTGCCGCAGCCGGCATTTCCTGAGGCTGCCGTGATGATGACCTTCGTGAACATGGACTCCGATGGCCTGGTGATTTTGCCCACCCATCGCGTCGTACACAGCCTGGAGAGGTTTGAGCCGGCCGCGTTCATCCGCGCTGCCGAACAGTTTTTCACCGTGGAAAAACTGCCTGCCGCCGATGCCAACAGCTACATGAAGACGCTGGGCGAGCAAAAAGGACCGGCATTCGTCGCCGTTACGCGCGGCGGAGATTTCCTGCTGAAATCGAAGGCCGATGCGATCAACGCAGCGCTGGCCGACATTCCCGATCGCCAGCGTAACCTCGATCTGACGCATCTTCATTCCATCATCCTTGATCGCCTGCTGGGACTGGATGCGGAAAAGGTTCGTGAGCAAACAAACATCCGCTATCTGCGCGATGCTTCTGAGGCCGTAGACCAGGTGCGCCGCGGCGAAGCCGATGTTACGTTTCTCACCAATCCGGTGAGCATGGAACAGCTCAGAGAAGTCGCGTTCGCCGGCGACGTGATGCCGCAGAAGTCTACCGACTTCTTTCCAAAGTTGCTTAGCGGCCTCACCATCTACTCACTGGAGTAAGGGAATGCCGGATGCGGTCCACTATCCCGGCAACAGCAGCTTCCGTCGCGCGGCGGGAGGGCATGCCGTCTCCGCATCGGTAATTTCGCGACTGTGCACCGCGGCTCTGGCGGGCTTTGCGCTGCTGGGGTTGGGCACAGCCTCTGCACAATCACCGGCTGTTCCCGCACAGCGCTTTACTGTTGTGCTTGATGCCGCGCATGGCGGAACCGAATCCGGCGGGCAACTGGGCGATGCCGCCAGCCAGACGCAGCTTGAAAAAGCCTACACACTTGCTTTGAGCGTGCGTTTGCGTTCTCTGTTGGCCGCACGCGGCATTTCGGTGGTCACCACGCGCGAGTCGGACGTAGTGGTCGACTCTGACCATCGCGCTGAAATTGCGAACCGCGCCAACGCGCAGACATGCCTCACGCTGCACGCATCGCAAACCGGCACTGGCGTCCATCTCTATGCTTCATCTCTGGCGCCGGCCGAGCCCACCACGATGTTGCCCTGGAAGACCGCGCAAGCTGCCTGGGTAACGCGCAGTCTGGCGCTGGCGGGCGTTCTCAACTCGTCGCTCGCGCACGCCGGACTGAACGTTGTGCTTGGCCGCACCGATCTGCCCACTATCGATTGCATGGCCTGCCCTGCCCTCGCCGTTGAAATCGGCAGGGAAAGTTCGCCAGACGCGGCGCAGAGTGGCGGCTTTGACGATGCCGATTACCAGGCCCGCATCGCGCAGGCTATCGCCGCCGCCATTCTCGAATGGAAAGCGAACGGCTGGCGCAACAGTGCCGCATCAGCGGAGGCAGCCAGACCGTGATCCCCCGCTACCAGACAGTTCTGTTCGTAATCCTGTTGGTCGTGTCCATCATCATGGGTGCGGTTCTGTGGCAGTTGCGCAATCGCGCGCATGAGCGCATGCTGGCCGGCCAGGACTCCGCGCCCACGCAGGCTCCGCAGGTGGCTCCAACGGAGCAGGCAACGTTGATGGTGGCTAACGACCAGGAAAATTCGCTGATGACGCAGGTGCTTTCGCTGCCCTTGCCGCCGAGCCCCAATGCGCGCGCGCAGGTCATCCTCGGCAAGCTGCTTGATCTGTACACGCTGCCCAACGCGGCCCACGCGGTTTCGGGGGGCGCAAAAGGCATCACGCAGGTTTTCCTGATGCCCGTTCCGAGCGACCAGTCCGCGACTCCTGCCGCCAATGCAGCTCCGAAAAGTGCGCAATCGGGCAAACAACTGGCCATCGTCAATCTCACCGGCGCCTTTGCATCCGCCCATCCTTCAGGACTTGAATCCGAGACGCTGACAGTGCTTTCAATCTGCGCGACACTGCACGCCAACCTGCCGGACGTAACGCAAGTACGGTTCCTCGTCGATGGCCAGCCGCGCGCCGACCTCGCCGGGCATGCCGACCTGATGCGCACCTATCTTGCAGATGAAGCCGCTACCCCGGAAGGAACTCGTCAATGATGCACGACACTAAGGCCCGCAGCCAGGCAACCCCAACCATCGGTGTTTTTGATTCTGGCTTCGGCGGCCTGACGGTATTGCGTTCGCTCATTCATCACATGCCGCAGGCACGTTACGCTTTCATCGGCGACACGGCCCGTCTTCCTTACGGCTCCAAGTCGCGCCGCACCATTGCGCGCTACGCGGCGCAAAGCGCGCAGTTTCTTGTGCAGGAGCAGGGTGCTGAGTTTCTGGTGATCGCCTGCAATACCGCCAGCGCACTCGCCCTCGATGCCATCAAGGAAGCCGTTCCCACGATCCCGGTACTGGGCGTGATCGAACCGGGCGCGGAAGCCGCGCGCGCTGCTTCGCACACCGGCGACGTGCTGGTGATCGCCACCGATGCCACCGTGCAAAGCCATGCCTACCTGGCTGCCTGCAAGCAGCGCGGGCTGCGCACGATTGAGAAAGCGGGCCCCCTGCTTGTACCGCTGGTTGAAGAAGGATGGATCGATCATCCCGTCACCCGCGAGGTCATCGAGATCTATCTCAACGAGCTTCGCTCCGAAGCCGGCGAGCATGGCTTCAGAGCCGATACTTTGGTGCTCGGATGCACGCATTATCCGCTGTTGCGCAGTGCGTTTGAACACGCCGTCAGGCCCGGCGTCACCGTCATCGATTCAGCGGAGTCCACTGCGCAGGCCGCGGTCAAGCTCTTTAACGGCCGCGTTGGAAGCGCGCTCGCCAGGCCCTCGGCAACCAAGCCGAAACAGACAGAGGTGCGCTGTTTCGCCACCGACTCGGTAGAAAAGTTCGAGCGGCTAGGCTCCCGCTTTCTGGGCCGGCCGGTGGGCAAAGTTACGCTTGTGGACCTGGGCGGATAACGCTGGGAAACGCAATTGCGGCTGGTATTCTAAAGTACGGTGGACACGTTCTTCCTCACCTGACGCGCTCCACGGAGGATTACCGAAAGCATGATTGATTTGTCAGGCAAGACAGCCGTGGTCTTTGGGCTGGCCAACAAGCGCTCCATCGCCTGGGGCATCGCCCAAAAGCTTCACGAAGCCTGCGCAAACCTGGCCATTTGCTATCAAAACGAGCGCATGAAGCTTGAAGCGGAGAGCCTGATCCAAGAACTGCCCGGCGCCACCGGTTTCCAGTGCGACGTTTCGAACGACGACGAAATCGAAACCCTGTTCGCAGCACTCAAACAGAAGTACGGCAAGATCGATATCCTCGTGCACGCGGTTGCTTTTGCTCCCGCTACCGAACTGCGCGGTGACTTTATCAACACCAGCCGCGAAGGCTTTCGCATCGCGATGGATGTTAGCGTCTACTCGCTTGTCGCAGTTTCGCGCGCCGCCGCTCCGATGATGACCGATGGCGGAAGCATTATGACGCTCAGCTTTTACGCCGCGGAAAAAGTTGTCCCCCACTACAACGTCATGGCGCTGGCCAAGTCGGCGCTTGAGTCCGCAGTCCGCTACCTTGCTTTCAGCCTGGGCGATAAAAACATTCGCGTCAATGCCATCTCCGCCGGCCCCATCAAGACGCTAGCGGCACGCGGCGTAGGCGACCTTGGCGACATGATGCGTGCTCACGCCGAGCGTGCGCCACTTCACCGCAATGTCGACCAGCTTGAAGTGGGCGGAGCTGCCCTCTTCCTGGCCAGCAGCCTTAGCAGCGCCATCACGGGCGAGGTTATGTATGTTGACTGCGGCTACAACGTGATGGGCTTCTAGTTTCGAATCTTTCAGGATAAAACCGGTGCGGCCGCCAGCAAGTGCCCTCTGCAAACTTTGAACAGCTGCATGCCGAGTTCTGTGGGCGTGATATCGAAACTCGTCTTGATACCATGCGTTGAGAAATCAAAATTATTTGCAACCAGACCATAGCCGTAGAGATAAGCAACATCGGCAGCGTTTCGGTAGAAATCGTATATGCCGTTAATGCCGATCATTTCTTCGGGTGAAACGATTATGGGCGTCGGTCGCGCCTGCTTGCCGGCAAGCTGTCCAATGGCCTTTCTGCATCCTTCCGCCAGGATGTGCGCCTGATTCGTCGTCACCTGCACCATCAGCTCGGCAAATTCCAGATTCGAATCGTCCGAACCATCCTCGTTGCAGGACGACACCAGCAGGCCAGCCCAAAGTTGTTGTGTCAACTCGTCCTGCTCCCACGAGCCGTTCTTGAGAATGCTCGCCACCATGTGCGGATGGGCTTGCAGCATGTCCGCGTCGGGTTCATCCGCCAGCATCTTCTCCGCGGTCAGCGCAATTGCCAGCATGTTCCTAGTTCGAGACTCGTCAAGCTCTCCCGTAATAATGTGCATCGGCTCTGTTGCGGTAGATGGACACAGCCGATACACGAACAGCATTGCGCGAACCATTTTGAAAATGATCTGCGTATCTGCTGTTTCGTCTGGCGTGTCAGCGATGTCGACAACGTGTTCCCACAGCCCTGCGTCCAGGCCTGCAGGCAAAATGAAACCCAAGCCTACACCATCATCACCGTAGGACGCGACTCGCGCCTGCACATCGATCTGCATTGCCGAGTCAGTCGCGGCTGTACCGTCTTTTTGCAACGTGAGCGTAACTACTTCACCGATAGGCCACCGCTCTGTGGTTTGTAGGTACAGTCCGGTTCTGCTGATGATTTTGACGCGACCAAGTTTTGGAGAAGACGTGCTGCCATGCATCGCAGCCAGTCCACGCGGCTTTCTCCGCGGAGCACGCTCCTTTTGCGGATAACCGATGGTACGTAGCCAGTATGTCCATTCCTTAGGTGTAATCAATTCGCAGTCTCGCTCAAGGGAAGTCGCCGAACGCAAACCAAGGAACCGAAAGTGCTGCAGAGGTCCGACATCGTCTTAGAATGGATAACTTTAATCATAAACTTTTAAATCCGCCCACGTAGAGCTCTACATCTGGAGGCTCAACTACATCCTGACACATTTCGGGGTGGATTAAGTTTGCACCCGAATGCCATTCCAAGTCCAGATAAAACCGCTGACGGTGCGCCGGCGACTCATGTTGTCCTCTGCTTAATTACTCATGTGGAGGCATAAAGCGCCGTTGACCTTCACGATAAGCAAGCTAAAGGCTAATAGTATCTATTGGCTTGTTGGTTATGGCGGTTGGTCGGCGCAGTTCACATTGCCAATATCTGTTCCCACACCGCCGGCTCAACAGGCAGTCCGAGATTGTCGTTTTCCGTACGCACGCGCAGTGTCTGCTCGCCGGGATAGCGAACGCGCCGGCCTTCCGTCGCGGGCCTCGAATTGTGCAGCGAGGCCACAATGTCATCTGCGATTTGCTCGGTGCGAAGCGTGCTGCCCAACGCCTGCGGATTCATGGTCAGGAAGATTTGCGAGATACCTGCTTCAAGCAGTGGATCCGCTGCGAGCTGATGCGTCGCCTGACCCAGCGACATTACCGCAGCAATCATGTCGAGCATGGTCGCAAGCCCGGAGCCTTTCCAATAGCCGACGGGAAGCGGCCGCCAAGACTCTTCTATCGCGCCGGGATCACGCGTAAGATTTCCCGCTGCATCGAATCCACCGTCAACGGGTAACTGCTCGCCGCGCTTGCGGTAGCTCTCAAGCGTGCCGTATGAAAACTGCGACATGGCCATGTCGAGCACCACATGCCCTTTCGCGCGCGGCACAGCAAACACCAGCGGGTTGTTGCCTAGCACCGGGTCGAGTCCACCCCATGGCGGAAGATTTGGCATCGTGTTCGTCCAGCAGATGCCGATCATGCCCGCTTCCGCAGCTTGCCATCCGTAACTGCCGGCGCGCATCCAGTGATTGGTGTTTCCGAGCGTGACACACCCAACGCCATGTTCTCGACCCAACCTTATGGCGCATTCCATCGCCGCCAGCGCATTCAAGTTTCCCGGTCCACGATTTCCGTCCCAGCGCTCGAGCGCGCCAAAGCCTGCTACTCGCTGCGCAGCGGCCTTCACATTCACACTGCCGTTGCGAATCGTGCCCACGAAGCGGGGAAAGCGGTTTACGCCGTGCGTGTACACGCCATCGCGCGTTGTCTCGGCAAACAGGCGCGCGCAGGTTTTGGCTCTCTCATCCGCCAGGCCAAGCCGGACCAGCACGCCGGCAAGCGTACTTTGCACTTCATCAAAAGGAAGTCGGTTCATTTGTCAGGAGTGTTCTTTCACTCACTTCGCTTCTGGCTGCGAGCTCCGCGTCTGCGTTGAAGCGAGTTCGTCCTTAAGCGTGACTGCAATCTTGCGCGAGTCTCCGCCGGAAGCGGTGATTGCGATTTCGCCCGTGGCTCGTTTGCGAATGCTCTTGAACTTATCGCCCCATTCCACCAGCACCAGCGCATCAGGCGTCAGCAATTCATCCAGGCCCAGTGTCTCCAACTGCCGCTCACCTTCGATGCGATACACATCCAGGTGATAAAGCTTGACCGGCTTTCCATCACGTGTGCCGTTGTACTCGTGCAGGAGCGTAAACGTGGGGCTTGTCACTTCGTCGGCCTCGGCGGCGTCCAGAGCTTCCGCAATGCCTTTCACCAGCGTCGTCTTGCCGGTGCCCAGTTCACCGCGCAGCAACAGCAATTGCGGAGGCTCAAGCAGGCGTACCAGCTTGCGACCCACTTCAATCGTGTCCGCGCCACTCTGGGTCGTAAACTCGTACATCTTGCCCTCAACAGTTTGGCTGCCACTGCTCATGCTCGAACCTCACCAGGAACAGCTTCGTCGCAGCGAACAGCTTCGTCGGAACGAACAGCTTCGTCGCGCGGTATTCCCTGTATCCAACCATATCTGCTTTTACCGCTGTTGCAAAAGTACGAAATGCCCACCCGAAAGGCCTGCGGCAGATATGCCAGGCAATCAGTCGCCAGAAATGTGTGCTCGTCTCCCGCGCGTACCGTCAGATCGGCTGCTAATCCGTGCAGATAAACCGCGGCATCAACAGCGCGCGCTAAATCTCCTGGAAACTGCGCCAACATGCCCGCTATGAAGCCGGTAAGCAGGTCGCCGCTGCCGCCCTTCGCCATTCCTGGGTTGCCGGTGGTGTTGACCACGATGCGGCCGTCAGGATGCGCGATGAGTGTGCGCGCGCCTTTCAGCACCAGCGTTACGCCGGTACGCTGGGCAAATGTGCGTGCGGTTTCCACGCGGTTGGCCTGAATCTCCGCAATTTTTATTCCCGTCAGCCGCGCCATTTCACCGGGATGCGGCGTCAACACAATCGCTCGTGCGCTGGCCAGCTTCGCGATCGCTTGCGGGGTTCTAGCAAGAACGTTCAGGGCATCCGCATCGATCACCACTGGGATATCCGCGGCCGCAAGCAATTCCATTGTGAAGCGGATCGTCTCCGGCAGCTGTCCCATCCCCGGCCCAATGGCCAGGACCGTCTTGCCTGCCAACAGCGCTTCGATCTTCGCCGGCGCAAGATTGTCCTCGGAAATTGCGCCAGCAGCGCTCGTCTCCAAGCCCCACGTCATCAACTCGGGAGCGATCGCGCTTACCACACCCATAGCCGGAGCAGGAACTGCGGCCGTCACCAGGCCTGCGCCAATGCGAAGCGCACCCAGCGCAGCCATGGCCGGTGCGCCTGCCTTGCCGCCCGCGGACCCAAACGTGCCCCCGACCACAAGCACGTGGCCGTACTTGCCTTTGTTCGAATCGACCGACCGTGGCGTCTGTACAAGCGAAATTGCAGACCCGGCCCACTCCATTTTCAGCGTGGAAACGATCGCTCCTTCCGGTGATCCGATGGGCGCAACCACAACTGGCTGCTGCCAGCTTCTGGTCAAGTTTCCGAACACATGCGCCGGCTTGGGCGCGGTAAACGTAACAACCGCATCGGAAGGAAACACCGGCGTGGCTGCCATAAACTCCGTCGAGTCCGCGGCCCATCCCGAAGGCAGATCCACCGACAACATTGGGGCCCTGCTGCCAAGCACCCAGGTCAGCGCATCCAGCGCCAGCCCCTTCATCGGCGGTTTGAATCCAGTGCCCAGCACCGCGTCGATGATCAGATCAGTGTTCAGCGCCTCACTGAAACAAGCGAGTTCCTCCGCCGTTGTCACAACATGGACGGTTCCGTGTTCCGGACTGGCTAGTTCGTGCCATGCGACAGCAGCATCGCCCTTCAGGCCGTCAGGCTCGCCAAGCAGAATCGTCGTCACCTGCAGCCCGAGGTCCGCCAGCAGCCGTGCTGTCATCATGCCGTCGCCGCCATTGTTGCCGCGGCCGCAAAGCACTGTGACGCGACGAGCGCGCGGAAAACGCTCCCGCGCAAAGGCCGCAACGGCCGATGACGCCGCGCGCATTAAATCAATCGATGCCACACCGAACCGCTCCGTCGTGGCGCGGTCGCATGCCTGCATCTCGGCTGCGGATAGAACGAGCATCGCATCCATAGTAGCGGATGGCGCAAGCCTCGCCCGTCTGAAGTTGTATTTGTTAATGCTTAACTGGGACTTTATTCAAAGTTCCCCAAGCCCAGGATTCTATCCGGGTGACATCGACGATTTCGCCGCAATAACCCTCGTCATGACCGCCAACGTCCGCATGAATAGTCCCTTCGATCGGCACATAGTTCAGATTGAGCTTTTCGAATCGCTCGCGCTGGGCTTGAGTGAGACGGAGTACCACCCCGTTCATTAGCGCGAATCTGTAATCCTCTTTATGCAAGTAGAGATGGTTTTCACGTTCAGACTGCATGCTCAGGAAACCGTGTGTGAGAACCTTTTGCCCCTCATATTTCTCGGGATGGGATAAAAGCTGAATCATGGGCACAATGGTTGGCTGAGTGGGAGGAGATGATGTTTGCGCCCTGCTTATCGAAAAACCTGAGATTGTGCCCACAAACACAAGGCCAATCAGCCAAGACATGCTGTGGACTAATCGTCGTCTCACTGATCTTCTCCGCTCGAACACCCTTATCTGCCAGAACAATTATCTACCCCAGTGAACCCGCGCGGACGAGTTTCGACAATTCACGCACGACACGTTCAAAATCATCAACGATCTTGTTCGACGGGCGCTTGCGAAACACAGCAAGCAATGCGTTGAAGTACCAAAGCTGCTTGTCTGCGCCGCGATTGAAGCGCGCCCAAACGGCATCTCCAATCACACGATATTCATCGAGAATCGATTTCGCATTGTAAAGCTTATCGGCAACGGAGATCAGGAGCACATCGTCCGATTCGCCGCGCAGCCGATCCAGATAGCCGAGCTTGCGCTGCTCCCAGCCTTCCTTCTTGTTGTGGTCGTCGGCAAAGGTGTCGGAGAGTCCCGCTACCATGCGTCCAACGTTCGCGCCAAAGCGCTGTTCAACTTCGCGCAGTCGAGGCATTCCACCATGGTCCTCGACAACATCGTGCAGCAGTGCGGCAATCACCATGTCCTCGGTTACTGGAACAAGTCCGCCCGCTTCTCCCATCACCAGCGAAGCAACCCCAAGCAGATGCGCCAAGTATGGCACGTCTGTTCCTTTGCGGTATTCGGTGTGGAGTTGACGTGCGTATTCGACCGCACTGGAAAATCGCTCAGTCAAGATCAGGCGCTCGGTGTTCTGCATCGCCAACTCCTCAGTATCCCATCACGGTTTGTATCAGGAGCCATGCATTCAGGCCGGCAATCACAACCGCCGTCAACCAGCCCAATCGTTGCAGCCATGGACCGTTCACAAACTCGCCCATGTACTTGCGATTGCCGGTGAACATCACAAGCGGAACTACAGCAAAGCTCAACTGCAGCGAAAGAATCACCTGGCTCAGGATCAACAGCTTTTCAGTGCCCTGCGATCCCATGGCCGCTACAACAATCACGGTGGGAATAATCGCAATGGAACGAGTGATCATGCGCCGTTTCCACGGCGCAAGCCTGATGTGAATGAAACCTTCCATCACCACCTGGCCTGCCAGCGTGCCGGTGATTGACGAGTTCTGACCGCTGGCCAGCAGCGCAACAGCGAACAGGGTGCTCGCAAATGAAGCGCCCAACAGCGGGCTGAGCAACTTGTACGCGTCCTCAATAGCGGCCACCTGGAAGAGTCCACGCGAGTGGAAGACGGCCGCCGCCATGATCAGAATTGCGGCGTTCACAAACAGAGCAACTGATAGCGCCAACCCAGAGTCCACATTCGCCATAAAGATGGCTTCGCGTTTGCCGTCGGGGGTGCGGAGGTAACGGCGGCTCTGAACAATGGACGAGTGCAGGTAAAGATTGTGCGGCATCACGGTCGCACCCAGGATGCCGATAGCAATGTACAGCATGCCTGGATTGATAATGATTTGCGGTGAAGGTATCAGCAGGCCGTGCAGCGCCGCACCGTATTCCGGACGCGACAAAAACATCTGCACGCCAAACATGCCGATGATGGTGCCGATGAGCGCAATCACCAGCGCCTCGATGTAGCGGAATCCCCAACGCTGCAGGAGCAGAATCAGCAGAACGTCCAGCCCGGTGATCAGCACGCCATAAAGCAGCGGAATGTGGAAGAGCAGGTTCAGCGCGATGGCCGAGCCGATCACTTCGGCCAGATCGCAGGCTGCAATCGCGATCTCCGCTCCCACCCAGAGGGCAAAGCTCACCTTGCGTCCATAAGCCTCGTGGCATAGCTGCGCCAGATCGCGCTCCGTGGCAACGCCGAGTTTCAGGCTCAGGCTTTGCAGCAGTATCGCCATCAGGTTCGACAGCATGATCACGAACAGCAGCGTGTAACCGAACCGCGATCCGCCGGCAATATCGGTAGCCCAGTTCCCTGGGTCCATGTAGCCGACGGAAATTAAAAATCCCGGACCAAGAAATCCCAACAGCCTGCGCCAGCCAATCTTCGAGGCGGAGATGCGCACACTCGAATTGACCTCTGGCAACGAGGGTTCATTCGGTTGAAATGCTCGTGTTTCTGTGGCCATGAGGAAAGGGTTTGTGGCGTAGTACGAGCCGCTGCGGTCCGCCAACTAGCTACAGTATGCCACAGACTTGTTAATCATAGTTAACTAATTAACTTATATTTAATTACGACGCTGAAGGCGGACCTAGCCAAACCGCCTCCGCGGCTGGACGCCCAAGAATGCAATTCCCCGTAGATAGCTCAATCAAAACGGTTTGATCATAGTTCTGACTCTTTACCTTGAGAGCCTTTCCGGGGCCGATGCCGGCCTGATGAAGAAATAAAAGCAGCTTCGGATCTCGTTCCTGCAGGCTGGTCACGGTGTAGCGTTGCCCCTCAGCCGCCTCAGAAAGCGGTACCTCGCCGCGCCTCTTACGCTCGGCAGGATTCTCCGGCAACACGGCGTTTCCGTGTGGGCACGCGCCGCCTTCACCCAGCCGCTCTCTCAGTTTTTCTTCGAATGCGGGAGAAACAGCGTGCTCGAGCCGTTCGGCTTCCTCGTGGATTTCATGCCACTCCATGCCGAAGATCTCGCTTAGCATGCGTTCGATCAGGTGGTGCCGCAGCGCGGTTCGATACGCCGTTTCACGTCCCGCCGGCGTCAGCCGCACAATGCCGTCCTCACCCGTCTCCACCAGGCCATCGCGCTTCAGGCGCTTGAGCGCCATGGTCACCGCTGGCGCTGAAACTTCAAGCCAATGCGCCAGCATCGCCGGGATCACCTGGTGCCCTTCAGCCTCGGCTTCGAGAATCGCCTTCAGGTAATTCTCTTTGGAAACATGGATCGAATCTCTCATGGCTTTGCTTCATCTACTCTAAACGCTTTCGCTCATTTCCATCGGTCGAAGGTATACGCCAATCGCAACCTGAAGCTCTTGCTACAAAATAAAATCCCCCAGCCGCAGCCGGGGGATACAGGCTAATAGCTAACAGCCAGTCTCGAGTTACTTTACCTGCACCTTAGGCTCCACCGATAATCCCGGTCGCAGCTCATGGTTCGGATCTTGCTTGGCCAGATCGGTAAAGTCGATGCGCACCGGGACTCTTTGCACAACCTTGACGTAGTTACCAGTTGCATTCTCAGGCGGGAACAAGCTCAGCACCGAACCTGTCGCTCCGCCAATCTGGGTGACTTTTCCGTCGTAGTCTCGGCCGGTCGAGTCCACGTGGATCGTAACGGCCTGGCCCGCCAGCATATGCCGCAGCTGCGTTTCCTTGAAGTTGGCCGTGATCCAGATATCGTCGAGTTGAACGAGCGTGAGCAGGTTCTGACCCGATGACACGTTCTGATTTAGTTCAACGCTCTTGCGCGTAATGATTCCGGCAACCGGCGCCACAATTTTGGTGTAGCCCAGGTTCAGCTTTGCCATGTCTACTTGAGCCTGTGCCTGCTGCACCTGCGCCTCAGCCTGCTTGAATCTTGAGTTCTGCGCAACAACTTGCTGCGGTCCTGTCTGCGCATACTTCAACATGGCCTGCGCCTGCGCCTGCTTGTCATGAGCGAGCCGCACGCCCTGCTCCGCGGCCATCTGCGTAGCGTTGGCGTCGGCAAGTCCTGCTTTGGCGGCATCGGCAGCGGCAACTGCAGCGTCCCACTGTTGCTTGCTGATAACGTCTTTCTCAACCAGGGGCCGGTAACGCTCCAGATCGGCCTGCGCCTTGGTGTTGTTGGCCTGCGCCTGCACTACGCGCGCCTTCACTGCTTCAAGCTGTCTTTCAGCCTGGAGCACTCCAGCCTGCGCACTACTCACATCGGAATTCGCTGAACTCAGATTGCTGCCTGTGTTTACGCTCAGGATCGGCACAGCCACTCCCAGCGCCGCAGCATTGGCCCTGGCGCTGGCCAGCGCCGCCTCAGCATTTTCCTCTGCCACTTGAAAATCTTTCGGATCAAGATCGGCAATGGGATCTCCCGCCTTGACGTACTGGTTCTCGGCGACGTAGACCTTGATCACCTGGCCGGCAATGCGCGAGCTTACCTGGATAAGGTGGCCGTTCACTTGTGCGTCGTCTGTGTCTTCACTGAACGTTGAGCGCCACCAGATGCCGACGGCGACCAGCACAATGACTAAGACTACGGCCACCAGAATGCCCCTGCGGCGCGTCTGTGGCTTTTCGATCTCTGTCTCTGTGATCGGCTCGTTCGGTTCGGGTGTGGGATTTGTATCCGCCACGTTTACTTTCCTCCCAAATAGTTCTTATAACTGGAGCCTGCACCCAGCGCACGCGCCAAACTCAGCTTGGCCACGTTATGCCGGTAGAGGCTGGTTACGTATTGATCATTTGCCTGCGCCACCGACTGCTGTGCCTGGCTCACTCCCAGGTTGTCGCTCACGCCGTTGACATAGCGTTCCTGCGCTTCTTTCAATTCCTCGTTCGCCAGGTCAACACTGGAGCGCGCCACTTCAACCTGCTGCTGCGCCGACTGAATATCCAGCAGCGCATCGCGCACATCCGCATCCACCTGCGCGCCTTTATCGCTCAACTGCGCCTTGGACAAATCCAACTGCGACTGCGCAATTTCCGCATCGCCGCGAAACTGGAATTCCTTGAACAGCGGAACCTTGATTGCGCCGGTGGCGTCGCCCGTGCCGTGCGAGCTTTTAAGGTTGACACCGATATCGCCGTAGTCGCCTGACACTGTCACCGTCGGCAACCGTTCGGCAGTGGCCGCTTTGCGCTGCTCTTCTGCCGCCCTGGCCTGCTCCATCATTGCCGCAAGGTCTTTGCGATTGGCATGCGCTTGCTCGATAGCCGTATTCACATCGAATTGGTCGAACACTGCAAAGGGCGTTTTGTCCGTCAGCGTAAAGCTCTGCGCCAGAGGCAGTCCGATGGTCCGCGCCAACGCCAGCTTGTCTTTTTCAAGCGAGTTGCGCGCCACAATCAGTTGTTGCTGCAGGCTCTGGTAATCCACGCGAGCGCGTAGTTCATCGAGTCTGGGCGCTGTACCGGCATTGTGGCTGGCTGTTGCCTGGTCCAACGAGATCTTCGCGGTAGAGACTTGAGCTTCAACGCTCGTTACCTCCGACTCGTCTGCCAGGGCCAGCAGGTACGCATTCCCCACTGTCAACACCACCAGGTCCTGCGCGTCCTGCGCCGTGAGCGTTGCCGCCGCAAAGTTATGCTTCGCCGCCAGGTAGTTGTGCAGCGCGTTCAGGTCCACTACTGACCAGTTCAGTGAAGCGCGCAGATCGGTAAATCCGAACGGCCCAATAATCTTGGGAAAGCCCGGTATACGCAAGCCCTGCGCGGGGAGATCCACTTGCGTCAGGGCTTCAGACGCTTTGAAATCCACCGAAGGCAATAGCGACTGAAGTTCAGTGAGCCTCTGGCCGCGTGCCGCTGTCGTCTGGGTACCGCTCAGAATGATTCCCAGGTTAGTCTTCAGCCCCCGTTGAATGGCATCGTCCAGAGACAATTCAATGGGCTGCGCCGTGGCCTGACCCGTGGCAACGCTGCCCTGAAAACTGGCCGCTGTCGGCGTGGTCTGGTTCGGCACTGAAATCGTCTGTGCGTGGGCCACTGCCGCCGAAAAAATGGCAAGACTAAGCAGCCCCGCGCTGGCACAGGGAATGGTCGTACTCCTCAGCAGAAATTTTGACAGGATCAAGGTAGTTCAACTCGCTGCGAAATGCTTTTGTCAGAAAAAGATGCCGCCCATATAGATGCGCGGATTGAGGCCCAGGGTTCTCAAACTCGATTGTACAGACCCCGATGCGGGTCGCGACGTGATGGCCGACAACCCCTCTTTTTGAACAAATTACGCTTGTTGGTCAAGAATTCCGGCTGTGGAAACCCCGCAAGATATCCTCGCTGGAATTTGTTGAAACAATCAAAGTCGAAGCCGCCGTAAGGAGGCTGAACAAGTCTACCGACGGCGCTCGCCGGTGGCTCTGAAACGCAGTGGTGAGTAACTTTAATCGTCAAAAAGCCGCCGCGGCAAACGTAAGAACGTCTGTCGAGGCGGCCGATCTTCTTCCAGATTCTAGCTTTTCGCTGAAGCCTGGATTAGTTGCGAGGCGATTGAACACAGCCCCTGGCGAAATACCGCGCGCACTCCATCGTCTGTCCACCCGGCAGCCTGGGGGCCGCCGTTCTCTACCAGCAACGCAGCCGTTTCCGGAGCAGTAAATCCGGCCACTGCGCGCAGGGCAAAGATGGTCCGCATATCTGCGGGCAGGTTCTCAAGCCAGTTGCGCACGCGATTGCGCTCCGGCCCAGCCATCATCTGCTCCAGCTCAACTCTGGAAACACCAGCCGCTTCGAGATCGTCATCTTCAATGCATCCACCTGACGGCTCAATGCCCTCGGGAGCCGCCAGACCGCAGGGATTACGCTGCGCAATCATCTGCAAAGCGGCCCTGGCAAGCGCGCGACGGCTGCTCTTGCGTCCTTCTACCGGATCGTGACACGCGGCCACTTCAGTAGTCGCCACCGCTGTCTCCACCAGTCGCACGCTATCTTCGCCTTCGCCCACCAGCATGGAGGCCAGGCTGTAGAGTCCGGCTGCGATTGCGTTCATCATCGCGTCCATTCCTTCCAGCGCCCGGGCAACCGTCGCTTCATCCTTTACCTTTCCGTCAAGGAGACCGCGCACGCGGTCTGCAAAATCCTTGGCGCCGTCCGGTATCGGCGGGGGCGGAATGCTTATGTGCGAAATAGGAATCGGCTCATTCGGCATATTCGGGGCTCCTTTGCAGGGGATTCAGGAAGGACGGGAAAATAACTGGACTCGGCCTGCGCACAAAATCGATTCTCATTCCGACCAGGCGGGCCGCTTTACGTTCGTCAAACAAGCTCTCTTATTATCCTCAACCAGTCTCGTATACGAGTCAATCCAGAAACCGGTTCCACGGAGGCCGCATTTTCCGGCTCGTCGGTCAATCTGATTAATAAGACGCAGCTTGCGCCCTTATATTGCACTGAAATCAAAAAACATTCGCCGCCCCTGGGCAAAGGGCGGCGAAACGAGGTTGACTTGAAGTTGTTGTGGATCAGCTGGGAAGCATTTGCAACTATGGAAGTTCTCTCACCCAGATGTTCCTGAAGCTGATCGGTTCGCTTTTGTCTCCATGCGCCTGCAATTTAATCGGCGCGCGATCGTATTTCTTGTAGTACGGTTTGCCGATGAACAATGTTTGCCCAATCAGCTGAAAATGATTCTGCACCAGCACGCCATTCATAAACGCCGTTACGTATGCCGGACTCTTCAATGAGCCATCCTCATTGAATGTCGGAGCGGTCCAGACAATGTTGTACGTCTGCCACTCGCCCGGCTTGCGGTTAGGGTTCACAAGCGGAGGGTTCTCCTTGTAAATGGCGCCCGCCTGCCCATTGACATAAGTTAGGTTGTTATACGAGTCAAGCACCTGTAATTCGTAACCGTCGTCGTTAGGCCCGGTCGACGCCAGAAAAACGCCGCTGTTTCCGCGCGCCTGTCCGCTGCCTGTAATGTTCTCGGGGATTCTCCACTCAACGTGCAGTTGGTAATTTTTAAAAGTTCGCTTGGTCTGGATGTTCCCTATCCCTGGTCCTTTTTTCACGGTTAAAATCCCATCGCCCACTATCCATTCCGCGGGCGCGCCAGTCTGCGCATTCACCCACTGGTCGAGACTCTTGCCGTCGAACAACACGATCGCATCGGAGGGAGGCGCTGCGTCGGTCGCTCCCGGCGTCACCACCGCCGGCACCGGAGTCCAGATTTCGGTTTCTTCAGGCTTCATCCCAGCGTTCTGTTGACCGCTGGCGAACCCGGCAAAGGCAAAGATCGACACGAAAGAGACAAGCTGAATTTTCTTGAAGTGCGTCATGAGCAAACACGATACACCCGCCACACCCCGAACAGGCAAGCGTTTGTTGGTCGCCGGCTCTTCACCCGTCCCGGACCCCACTCAATTGTTCATCAAGCTGTAACGCACAAGCTTTCCTATGGTTACCAAGCCATTCCAATCGAACTCCGCACACTGAAAGAATGGCTTCGAACTGCCAATCCAAACCCAAACGCTGTAGACTGCCATCTACGGCGCTGAGACAGCCATGGCAAGAATCTCCCAGAAACCAAAGCTCTTCAACGGTCGCGACTACTCGTGGATGCAGTTCAATCGCCGTGTGCTTGAAGAAGCCGAAGATCCGACCAATCCCCTGCTCGAGCGCGTCAAGTTTCTTGCCATTACCGGCTCCAACCTGGACGAATACGTTGAAATCCGCCAGGCCGGACTGATGCAGCGCATTGAAGACGGCTACCGTGAGCAAGGTTACGACGGCTTGCGCCCCGCCGAATCGCTCGCCACACTCACCTCCGAGATTCACTCTTTCGTCGCTGCGCAATATACCTGCTGGAACAAGATGTTGCTGCCTGAGCTGCGCAAGCAGGGTGTCCTGCTGCTCGACTGGGAAGAACTCGATGACGAAGCACGCGTGTTCGCTAAAGACTACTTTCAGCGCGAAGTCGATCCGCTTCTAACGCCCATCTCCATCGATCCTGCGCACCCGTTTCCTCGTGTGCTTAACAAGGCGCTATGTCTGGCCCTGCTGCTGCGCGTTAAACGCCGCAGTTCCGGCCCGCAGGTGCTGGGCGTGGTTACTGTGCCGCGAGCGCTGCCACGCTTTGTCCGCCTGCCCGCACCAGAAGGCAAATACCACTACCTGCTGCTGCAGGATCTGATCGCGCAGCACTTGTCCGGTATGTATCGCGGCTATGAAGTGCTGGCCCACGCATCGTTCCGCGTCACGCGCAACTCAAACCTCTACTTCGAAGAGGAAGAAGCGCGCTCGCTGCTTGAAACCATTCGCGTGGAATTGCACAACCGTCGCAAAGGCGATGCCGTTCGCCTCGAAATCGAAACTGGCGGCGATCCGGAAATCGTCGAGCGGCTGCGCGTGAATTTTGAGCTGGATGAAGACCAGGTCTTCCGCTGCGATGGGCCCGTCAATCTTTCGCGCCTCATGTTCTTCTACGAAGATGTGCGGCGGACCGATCTCAAGTTCCCGCCGTTTACGCCGCGATCGCTTGTGCTTAGCCGCAAATCCACAAACATCTTCGACGAGCTGCGTCAGCACGATGTTCTGCTTCACCATCCATACGACTCGTACGAGCCGGTTGTGGATTTCATCCAGCAGGGCGCCGACGACCCGGCGGTGATGAGCATGAAGCAGACTTTGTACCGCACCAGCGCAGACTCGCCGGTGTTCAAGGCGCTGACTGAAGCTGCCGCCACCAAGGAAACCACGCTCGTTGTCGAGCTGATGGCGCGCTTCGACGAGGCGTCGAACATCCGCTGGGCACGGAGCATGGAAGATGCGGGCGTGCAGGTATTTCACGGGGTTGTGGGGCTCAAGACGCACTGCAAACTGGCATTGCTAGTGCGCCGCGATGAGGACGGCGTCACCCGTCGCTACTGCCATCTCGGCACCGGCAACTACAATCCCGTTACAGCGCGGTTCTACACCGACTTGAGCGTCCTCACCTGCGACCCTCAGATTACCGAGCGCGTCCACATGGTCTTCAACTACCTCACTGCTCACGCTGAGGTCGACGACTACAGCCCGCTCCTCGTTGCGCCGCTTACCATGGCAGAAAGTTTCCTGCGCCTCATCCGTCGCGAGCAGGAACACGCGCAGGCAGGCAGGCCCGCACAAATCATCGCGAAGATGAATGCGCTGCTCGAGCCCTCCGTGATTGAGGCTTTGTATCAGGCTTCGCAAGACGGCGTAGAAATCGACCTCATTATCCGCGGCCTTTCGATTCTCAGGCCCGGCGTTCCCGGCCTGTCGGAAAGAATTCGCGTACGCTCAATCGTCGGACGTTTTCTTGAGCATTCGCGCATCTTCCATTTTGCCAACGGCGGTAACGACGAAATCTATCTGGGCTCCGCAGACTGGATGCCGCGCAATCTCTTCGAACGCTGCGAAGTTGTCTTCCCGGTGCGCGATGCCGCGGTACTCGCCCGCATTCACAATGAAATTCTGCCTGCCTACCTGGCCGACACCGTAAAGGCGCGCATTCAGCAGCCCGACGGAACCTACATTCGCGCCGGCAAGCTGATGAAAGATGCGCCGGCGTTTTCAAGCCAGGATTTCCTGATGAGGCTCGCCGAAGGCAAAGTTGAAATCGACGCCATCCCCGCGCCTGAAAAGACCGCCCCGACCCCGAAGCCCGCCGCGAGGCGCACTAAATCCAGTCCGAAAAAAACGCCGGCGACAGTCTGATATTTACGGCCTCCTTCGCGGCAAACATCATCGAAGCTAAAGACGGGTAGACCAGACAGGCAAACCAGTTGACGAGTTTCCAAGTTTACGAGTCTACTGTCTACTGTTCTTGTTCACTTGTAAACTTGTAAACTGCCTTTCGAAAGGAGCATCCCATGCGCAAGCATTGGCTCAAAGTCGGTATAGGCATCGTCGCCGTTGTCTTCCTTGTCATTGCTCTCATTCCGTTGTTCGTGAACGCTGACACCTTCAGGCCACGGGTCGAAACCGAGCTAACGAGCGCGCTTGGACGCAAGGTCACGCTGGGGCATCTGAGTCTTTCAATCTTCAGTGGCAGCCTGGTTGCAGAAGACATTTCGATTGCCGACGATCCAGCCATGTCTGCAAGTCCGTTTGTTCAGGCGAAGAACTTGCACTTAGGAATTGAGATGGGGCCGTTCCTCTTCCATCGTTCCATTCAGATCACCGAAATTACCATCGACGCGCCATCCATTAATCTCATTCATGCGGCCAACGGCACATGGAACTTCTCAAACATCGGCAGCTCAGCTCAGAAATCCGAGGACTCTACATCGCAGGCCAGCATGATTCCTGCGCTAACCATTGGTGAGTTCAAAATCAAGGACGGCAGTGCAACTATCTCCTCGCTTCCTGCCTCAGGTAAGCCGTTCACCAGCTCGGACATCAACCTTTCCATCAAGCAGTTTTCTTTCCTGAAGGCATTTCCCTTTGAGTTGTCCGCCAAGTTCCCCGGCGACGCAGCTCTCGAGCTCAATGGAAACGCAGGCCCCATTTCGCAAAAGGACGCGGCCGACACACCATTCGATGCCAAATTGAAGCTGACTCACTTTGACCCGGTGGCTGCAAACGTTGTGGAACCAGGCCAAGGCATCGCCATGGTCGCTGACTTCGATGGCCAGGTTGCATCGGACGGCAACAACCTGACCAGCAAAGGAAGCATCAAGGCCTCAAAGCTTCAACTCTCGCGCAGCGGATCGCCCGCCCCGCAGCCAGTCACGATCAACTACGACGTCACCGATCATCTCGATGCGCGCACTGGTCAAATCTCCGATATCTCGGTTCAATCCGGCTCTGCCGCGGCGCGCGTAGCCGGCATTTTTCGCCTTACCGATCCGACCCCGACTGTCGACCTCCACCTTTCGGCGCCCAATCTGCCCATCGATCAGCTTGAGGACATGCTCCCCGCCGTCGGTATCAATCTGCCCAGCGGCTCGCGGCTTCGCGGCGGCACTCTCACTGCAAATCTCTCCATCACCGGCCCGGCGACTGCTACGACGATTAAAGGACCGGTCGAGATCGATAAAACAGAGTTGGCTGGCTTCGATCTCGGATCAAAAATTCAAGGCATGAGTAACCTGACCGGAACCAAGGGCGGCACTCAAATTGAAAAGCTCAGCACGGACCTTGAGTCCTCGCCACAGATGACGAAACTCAGCAACCTCTACGGATCTGTGCCGGCAATCGGAACAGCAAGCGGCGGCGGCACCGTGGCGCCCTCAGGCGCGCTCGATTTCCAGCTCGTCGCCAAGTTCAGCAGCGCATCTGCAGTTGGTTCTCTTGCCAACACGGGACTGAACGCGCTTGGAAGCTTGCTCGGCAACCGGACTATCAACGCAGCGGATAAGGGCGTTCCGCTCACCATCACCGGCACCACTTCAAACCCATCAATACGCGCCGATTTGAAAACCTTCGTCAAGCAGCAAGCTGGCGGATTGCTGTCGCAACCGAACGGTCAGCAACAGCCCAGCAATCAACAGCAGCAAATCAACAACACAGTCAAGGGCTTGAAAGGGCTCTTCGGCAAATAGGCGCCCAGCGGATAAAATCAAATCAGTGCCGTGTCCCCTCGCTCAGCGCCGATTGCTCGACGATTCAAAGCGCCTTTCAACAATCCGCTTTGTTACAGGCCACGAGTTGAGTCGTGCCGAATTACAGCATCTACCAGAAATGCGGCATCGCGAAACTCCATTTCACGCGCCGCGTCCGCTTCGCTATTGGCACCTTTCCAGCCTCGACGCGCCAACTGTCGCGTTGACCTGGTGCATCGCATTTGCCTGGACGGTCAACGTACGACTTCCCTGGTGGGTTCTCGTCTTGCTTTCGATGGGAGTTTGGGCAGTTTACATAGCAGATCGCCTGCTCGACGCACGCGGTTCAATGCGGAGGTCGAAGCTTGAGCAGCTCCATGAACGGCACCTTTTTCATTGGCATCATCGCCACATTCTCGCACCCATCGCGGCGGTTTGCGCACTGGCCGCTGCATGGATCGTCTTTGAAGTGATGCCGCGCGCGACGCGAGAACACGATTCGCTGCTCGCCGCCGCGTCTGTTCTCTATTTCACGCGCGTGCATACGGGGCGCCGGATTCTTCCGATGCTTTCGAAGGAATCTCTCGTCGGAATTCTGTTCACTCTCGGATGCGCTCTCCCCGCTTTTACGCGCGCTCATTTCTCGCCGGAAATTCCAGTTTCGACACTTCTGATCACAGCCGCATTGTTCGCGCTTTTGGCATGGCTGAACTGTTTCGCAATCGACCGCTGGGAAACGCATGGCGTGCAAACTCCTGGCATTCCGATTTCGCTGCTCGCACTTTCGTTGGCTGCCGCGTCGCTCATTTGCGCAATTCTGCTGGCCGCATCGCATCCACGATCGGCGATCCTGCTTGCATGCGGAGCCACGGCCGCACTGCTGCTTGCCGCTCTCGATGGTGTTCGTGCGCAACTTACTCCAGTCACGCTTCGCGCAGCGGCCGATCTCGCGCTACTCACTCCGGTATTGCTTCTCGCGCTGGCTCCGCTGCTCGGCAAATGAGCGCGACACCCAATCCTGCACCGCCAGATTTCAGCCCGCTCGCTCCCTTCTATCGCTGGATGGAGATGGCGAGTTTCGGCCCGGTTCTTCAACGGAGCCGATGCGCCTTCATCGATGACCTCAGTGATCGCCGCCGCGCCCTTATCCTCGGCGACGGAGATGGCCGCTTTACGGCACGCTTTCTACGCGCAAATTCTCAAATTCAAATCGACGCTGTCGACGCCAGCGCTGCCATGCTCGATGAACTCCGCCGCCGCGCCGGCCTGGATGCCCCTCGCGTCCACACAACATGCGCCGACACACGTTACTGGCAACCAGCAAGTCCGCTGTATGTCCTCGTAGTAACTCACTTCTTCCTCGATTGCCTGACTACAGCAGAAGTTCAATCTCTCGCCAACAAAATGCGCGCCGCCGTCGTGCCCAACGCGCAGTGGCTGATTTCGGAGTTCGCTGTCCCTGCAGGCTGGCATGGCAGGTTCATCGCGCGTCCACTCATTCGCACACTCTATTGGGCTTTCGACTTGCTCACCGGACTCAAAGTCCGCACACTCCCCGACTATCACGCTGCCTTGCGCTGGGCCGGCTTCGAACTTGTGCAGGAACGGCGCTGGCTTGGCGGTCTTCTCGCCAGCGAGCTTTGGCAGGTTAATTTATGCGCGCTCACCGCCAGGGGAGATATTCTTTAAGCCATGGGTTCACATCCAGCGGCCTCCCCGCCCGTCGCATTTCAAATCAACGCTGCCGATAACGTCGCCACTCTGCTCGAACCCGCCATGCCGGGACCGGTGGTCGTGCGCGGCTTCGCGGGAGAAAAGCAAATCGTTGCGGAGCAGGCCATCGAGCACGGGCATAAGATTGCCATCGCAACCATCGCTCCGGGTGAGAGCATCATCAAGTTCGGCGTAGTCATTGGCGCGGCCACCCGTGCAATCCAGCAGGGCGAATGGGTGCACCTGCACAACTGTTCCAGCCGACTCGACGAACGCTCCAACGCATTCGACGTACGCACCGGAGTGCCTGAGGATGTGACTTATGAATGAAACGGCGTGGCAAGGCTATCTCCGCAGCGATGGCCGTAAAGGCATCCGCAACATCATCCTCGTTGTTTACACGGTTGAGTGCGCCAGCCACGTTGCGCATGCTATCGGTCGCGATGAAGACGATGTACACGTCATCGGTTTTCCCGGCTGTTACGACAACCAGTATGCCATCCGCATGATCCTCGCCCTCGGCCGCCACCCGAACATTGGCGCGGTTCTCGCCGTCGGTCTGGGATGCGAGTACACGCAGCCGGCCAAGATCGCACAAACTGTGCGCGAGTCAGGCCGCCCCGCCGACGCTTTTTTTATTCAGGAAAATGGCGGCACCAAAGCCAGCATCGACCGCGGCAAACAGACAATAGCTCGCCTGCGCGCAGAGATGAACAGCCAAACTCAGATGGTACCCATGGGTTGGTCCGACCTTGTCGTCGGCTCAGAATGCGGCGGCTCCGATGGAACTTCCGGCCTCGCCGGCAACCCCGTGGTCGGCGCGTTTTTTGATCTGCTTGTCGATCGCGGCGGCTCCGCCATCTTTGAAGAGATCGTGGAGATGATCGGCCTGCGACATATCCTCGACGCCCGCGCAGCCTCGCCGCAAGCCCGTACACAACTGCTGGCCGCCTACGATAAAGCCGAACACTACTGCCGCGAAGTGCGCCAATACTCCGTTGCGCCCGGCAACTTTGCCGGCGGTCTCACAACTATTGAAGAAAAAAGTATGGGCGCATTCGCCAAGAGCGGCAGCCGCCCCATTCAAGGAGTAATCCGCGTTGCCGAGCGACCTCCGCACAACGGCCTCTGGCTTCTGGATTCAGTGCCCGATCCGCACTTCATGCAATTCGGCTACACCAACCCCAACGACACTGAAGGCATCATGGATCTGATCTGCGCCGGATCGCAAATTATTCTTTTTGTCACCGGCCGCGGCAGCGTCATCGGCAGTGCAGTCTCGCCGCTTATCAAGGTCACCGGAAACAGCATCACCTACAACCGCATGCGCGACGACATGGACTTCAACGCCGGCCGCATCCTGACTGGAAACATTACGCTGCCCGCTGCCGCTGAAGAGCTCGCCGCCCTTGTGCAAGCCGTTGCCGCAGGACAGCAATCAAAGCCGGAAGCCCTGGGGCATCGCGAGTATTTCCTCATGTACAAGCACCAGGACACGCCTGCTCTCGACGCCGGCTGCCGAGCCTGAAACGTCGCAAATTGGCTCTAACCGATTATTTTCCAAAGATATGCCGCCTCTTCGTCTTAGCGTTGGTGCCAACTCAATTGTTACAGTTATGTTAAAATTTAATTCCTGGTAGTCGCTCCTCTCCCGCAAGAGCCCAGCTGACCCCATAGTTATGATCCTCTACTTAATGCGCCATGCGAACGCCGGACTGTTCCGGGAGAACCCCACTCTCGACGCCAAGCGGGGACTCGTCAAAGAAGGCAAAGAGCAGTGCATGCTGATGGCACGCATGCTCAGTGCGCTCAAGGTGCAGGTAGATGTCATTGTTTCAAGCCCGCTGAAGCGCGCTACTCAGACGGCCCAGTTTGTCGGCACCGAGTTAGGCTATGACGGCAAAGTGGAAACCAGCAAAGCGCTGCTGCCCACCGCCGACTTCACCGCGTTCCAGGACATGCTCATAAAATATTCGGGGCGCGAAGGTCTGCTGGCCGTCGGGCACAATCCCATCCTCTATCAATTTCTTGGCCGTCTTATTACAGGCAATGGGGGGGCGGCGATACGCATGCGCAAAGCTTCAATTGCTCGGGTTGATCTTGATCATCACCCGCCGCGCCTGCAGTGGCTCATTGATCCGCGCTCGGCGCGCGCTATTTATGCCAGCGTGGCCAAGAGCTCGCGCCCGAAAACTTCGCGGAAGTAGCCGGCCTCTTTGCGCAGCGACCATAACTCAAGTTCGGCGCCCGTGCGCCCCGGCCGCACTTCAAAGTACACACGCTTTGGATAGACCTTTACGGCAACGCGAAGGACGTCGCTGGCGCGGTCCTGGTTGAGGGCCACCGCCAAGCGTAACAGCACAACAGCGCGGTGAACGTTCTTATGTTCTTCCGCGGGAATATTGCGCAGTGCGCGGTCGTCGGGCTGCGGACGGCTCTTGCCCTGGTAGCGCGCAATCGCCGACACCAGCGTGCGCTGCAGTTGCGTGAATCCGTAGATTTCCGTGCTTGAAATAATGTATTGCGTGTGCCGGTGATGTCCCTGGTGATTGATGAACTTGCCGGTATCGCGCAAAAACGCCGCCGCGGACAGCCAGCTCTCGTACTCCGGCTTCAGTTGATGCAGCGATTGCAGTTCTCGAAACAGCTGCAGCACATGCGTCCGTACCGGTTCGGCTTGTTTTGGATCTACTCCATATCGTTTCGCCGTCGCCAGGACGCTTTGCCAGCGTTCGAACTCAAACTCCGCGTGCGTATTCGCACGCGCATCCTGCTCGGCCAGCATCTGCGCCAAGATGCCGTCCCGCAGTCCAAGTGGAGAATAGCGGAACCCCGCCAGGCCGAAGCTTTCCAGCAGTTCTGCATACACCTCGGCTCCGGCCACAATAATTTCCGCGCGCCGCGGCCCGATGCCCGGCACAGCCTCGCGCTCCGGCAGCGACATTTTTGAAAGCGCGGTGGCAAGCTTGCGCACCGAGCGCGTGGGCACCATCGCGGGTGTTTCGCCGCGTCCTCGCAGGCCTGCGCGAGCACTCTGCCCATTGTTCAATCGCACGCCTGCCGCATAGGCATCACTCAACGCGGCAGCAGTGCCTGATGTTGCAATCACCAGCGGCACTTTGCCCGGCTGAATTCTGCGATGCGCACGGCGAATCTCGCGGCCGATCCACTGCCGCATGCGTTTCAGGCCGTCCTTTGGAGCCGGATCGGTGCTTAGAAACCCTTCAGTCAAGCGCACCGCGCCCAGCGGCATGCTCACGGTTTCTTTAATGCGCTTGTGTTCTGAAAGCGTGATCTCGCAACTGCCCCCACCCAGGTCAAGCAGCAGAACCCTGCCGGCCGCTCCCGCTTCAGCGCCGGTTACGCCCAGGTGAATCAGGCGGCCCTCTTCAAGGCCGGAGATGATCTCCATGTTCCAGCCGGTTTCAGCTTTCACCCAAGCCTGAAACGCCGCGCCGTTGCGCGCATCGCGCATGGCCGAGGTGGCCACCACGCGAATCTGATCCACTCCGTGCGCCTGCACAGCGCGTTGAAATCGCTTGAGAGCGCGCAGCGTTTGCGCCATCGCCTCAGGGGAGACGAGTCCCGAGTCGAACACGCTTGCGCCCAGCCGCGTAACTTCGCGATCCTCCGCCACGGTCTTCAAATGATGGGCAACGACCTTGGCGATCTTCATTCTGCACGAGTTCGATCCAATGTCGATGGCGGCAAAAGTTGGCATGAAGTTTTCGAACTCCCCAGTAAGTGAAAATGGCTACTTGGGCCAAGATACACGACACGACCGTTGATCGGCTGCAAGGAAAATCGGGGCTAAATTGGGCGGCTTGCGGCGCTGGTTATGGGAGAGAAATGGGGCGGCAAAGGGCACGCGGTGGGTACTTAAAGGTGTGGTTACAGCTATACCCGAAAGGCCAATTTCCTGGTACAAGGGGGCCCTGTGAAACTGTGAAATTTCGGGTGAGGGAGCGCGTTCAACCTGCTATTTGGGAAATGGAGAGCTATCTGCGATGCTTGAAGGCAGGCTGGCCGGATGAACGGCGTTTTCAAGGGCTGATACGGCGGTTTTCCCGATTGCGCCTTTGTAATCAGCATTCTGAGGATTTACGTTAGACCAAAAAAATGACGCTTTTCGCCCCCATGGCTCTCACTGCACCGATCGTCGCGTCTAACCATATGAAAGGTGAATAATGGCGACTTACACGCCTCTTGCGCTTGGCGCCAGGCGCTCCTTATTTAGAACTGTTCTCTGGATTTTTCTTGGCATAACTACGCTGTTTGTCTTCATCACTTCAGAAGTTCTCCTGGTGACCGATTACCCCATGTACCACGCTTACCGTCTGCAAGTTATCGCGGACCGCCATCTCCTCATCCCACATACGCTTGCTGGAATGCTCGCTCTCTTGATTGGCCCGATCAATTTCTCCTCGCGGATACGCCAGCGCTATTTGAAACTCCATCGTGTCCTCGGCCGGATCTACGTTATCTCCGTGTTTATTGGCGCTGCAACCGGAGTTGCACTCGCTACTGGCCGTCCGGGCTTGCCCGGAACCTCAATGCAGGCGGCGGCATGGATTGTCTGTACCAGCGCTGCCCTAATCACCGCGCGAAATCGCCAAATCGTTCAACACCGTCAGTGGATGGTGCGTTCCTACGCCGTCACCTTTACATTCGTCTCCAGCCGTTTGCTCAACCTCTGGCCTCGATATTGGAGTCACCTCGGCGACAGCCTCGCCGCTGTCGGTGTCATCGCCTTCACACTTGCCTCGCTGCTTATCGCGGATATCGGCCTAAACTGGCACGAGCTCACCACTCGTCGTAGCTGATCGCTGGTGTCTGGCGCTCGCTGACCTTATCGCAGGCTCTCGCTTTTGTGGTTCACATGTGATGCAGCGCTGCATGAATTCTTCGTCATCTTGGCGAGGTTGCCGCCTCGATAATTAAGACAGGGAGAGAGGCGCGCCATCTTCTTCTACAGGCCGTCAAATCCTATGTCAGTCCTGTTGTCTTCGAACTACACCGTTGCGCGACTGTGGCGCCGATCAAGCATAAGTTTTTACGGGACAAATCCATAACCGGATCCGAAAAGGAGATCCAAGTTACAACTTCGACTTTGAATCAAACTGATAAGCAAGATGAAGTTCTAATCCTAGGTGGTGGAGTTGCAGGTTGTGCCGCTGCTATTGCACTCGCACGGAACGGGCGGCGCGTCACACTGATCGAACGCGAGACGACCCCGCGTCATAAGGTCTGCGGAGAATTCCTAAGCGGTGAGGCCCTGGAGGATCTGCAATTACTCGGTATCGACGTAACCTCGATTGGAGCCGTGCCGATCGACTACGTTCGCCTGGCTGCTGCCAGGCGGGCAGCTGAAGCTCCACTACCTTTTCCCGCAAAGTCGCTGACGCGCAAGGCGCTTGATACGGCGCTCATCGCAGAGGCCATCGCCAGTGGAGTTGGCGTAGAACGCGGACACAGCGTGCGGGCGCTCGCTCATACGACGGGCGGCATGTGGCAAGCAACGCTCGACGACGGCACTACCCGTGCAGCGCCAACGGTGTTTCTCGCCACAGGCAAGCACGATCTCCGCGGCCACGCGCGCGCAGAGGACCCGCTACGATGGGTTGCCTTCAAGATGTATTTTCGTTTGGCCCCTGCGCAGGCCGCTGAGCTTGCGGGGGCCTCTGAATTGATGCTCTATCCAGGAGGATATGGCGGTATCCAACCGGTAGAGGGCGGAATTGCGAACCTCTGTTGCGTAGTGCAACAGAAGTATCTCGGAGGATCGGGGAATCGCTGGGAGAACTTTCTTGAAAAGATGCAGCAGGATTGTCCACACCTCGCAATGAGACTTGCCGGGGCGGAGCCCTTGCTCGCCAAGCCGATCGCAGTCACACATATCCCATATGGTTACATCCGCCCGACGACGGACGATGGGCTCTACTGCATCGGCGACCAGGCGGCTGTCATCCCGTCATTCACCGGCGATGGAATATCGATCGCGCTGCATACTGCACGTTGCGCCGTCGCTGCCTACCTTGCGGCAGAACCAGCGCCGCTGTTCCAGGCTAAATTGCGGTCTGCATTGATGGCGCAGATGCGCCTTGCCTTGTTCGCAGCCGACGGCTTAAACAACTCTTTCGCACGTGCCGTATTGCCGTTCTTCCTCAGTGCGTGGCCCGGTGTGATGCGCGTGACGGCAAAACTGACGCGTGTCGCCCAGCACTCCTCGGTGGTTAGCCATGCAACCGCGGTGTAGATACTGAGGCAAACAACCGCTATTTCAAAAAAACGACTTTGAATAGTCAAATCCTCAAGGAAGGATGTAATGAGACCCTTTGCAGTCTTCGCTCTCGCCGTCTTACTCGCTCCGGTTGTTGCGGACGCCGAGCATCAGTCCTTCATCGTCAATCCCGATTCCAGCGAAGTCAAAATAACGCTCAAAACGACCCACGAAATCGTCAACGGTACCTTTCACCTTCAATCCGGATCGATTGAGTTTGACCCCGGCTTTCAGAAGTTGGCCGGTTCGGTGATCGTCCTTGCCGGCAGCGGCAAGACCGGCAACAGTAGTCGCGACAGCAGGATGAACAAGGAAATTCTGAAGGTCGAACAGAACGCAAATATATTTTTTGAGCCGAAAACCTATACCGGCACCATCGCTCCTTCAGGTGACTCAACCATTCAGGCAACCGGAGTTTTCACGCTGCTCGGCACGCCTCATGAGATCACCGTCCCCATCCTTATTCATTTTGACGGCGCAACTGCGACAGCCAAGGCTCACTTTGTCGTACCGTACGTTGCCTGGGGATTGAAGAATCCCAGCTTTTTGATCTGGAAGGCGGACAACGATGTTGCAATCGACATTGTCCTTACCGGCCGGCTCGCGAAATGAGAAGCACCTTCTTGATACGCGACGATTTCGTGCACTGCGGAAGAGCTTGAGCATAGTGAGTTCCCGTTCTGACACATCATTCTCGGCATTCGGGACCGGCATTCGGCTCGGTGGGCTTGATCGCGGCTTTGCAGGCTGGAATTCCTGATTTCTACGGCGATTAAATTGGCCCGACTGAAGTGGGGGCCCTTTCAAAGCTGGTGCAGGTGCGCAGATCGCTTCCTGGTGAGACGTGATGTGTATCACAGATTGGCAGCCATCGCTGGACCGATACTTCGGCATCTACTGAGGAGATTTGCCCGTGAATCGTTTCGCTGCGCGCTTGTTCGGTCTCATCTTGTTCGCTTTTCTCGTTTCGGCAGTTGCCGTCCAACCTGCCAATGCTCAGCAGGATCAAGCTACGCATATACACCATCGGCTGCTTCCAGCCGGGGCTACCTGTGCCACCTGCCACAAGGCGATCTTTGACCAATGGAAAGCCAGCCCGC